>Ga0224506_10001514_pt1 | contig 16529 bp, 15 predicted proteins | sample SF_Jan12_sed_USG_2_FD_169108 | JGI IMG/M metagenome (GOLD analysis project Ga0224506, IMG submission 169108) | Sediment microbial communities from San Francisco Bay, California, United States - SF_Jan12_sed_USGS_8_1 | ecosystem: Environmental > Aquatic > Marine > Sediment | place: USA... | reverse complement strand
GTTGAAAGCTACTTAGAACAAGGATGGGAGTTCGTCGCAAATCTACCGAACGGCAAAGTAATCATAAAGCTTCCTGAAACATAAAGCAAAAGTACGCGCGCCATTTCTCAACACCATTCACATCAAAGTAATTTTGTGCGCAATTCGGTAACATCTGGCTCACCTTTTCGGGCTTTTCTTGTTTTCATGATTTCTTGGAGTCCGACCAATATGATGATTGCAGCTTCTTTGTCTAAAGGATCGTTCTCATTTCCGCATTTTGGTGAGTATATGCAGGATGGGCAAACCTCTTCGCATTCGCAGTCCCTTATTAATCGCAGTGTCGTTGCAAACAGTTTCTCGACCAACTCGTAGAGCTTCTCGGATATTCCGATTCCACCCTCGTAACTATCGTAAATGAAAATCGTTGGGCGCTCTGTATCGAAATGTCTTGAGGTTGAGCGCGTGCGCTGTACCTAAGGTTTGGATCCTTTTGTCTAAAAGATGGCTATGCAAGATTGGCATTCATAAGTGGAGTAAACCTAGATTCATTCACTATCAGGGTTCTAATGTAAGGGACTGGGAGAAGCGTTGTCTAAGATGTGGCAAGAAGAAAGCTTGGATGAAAAAACTTTAATTCCGATTCTTATCAATTCTTTTGTTTCATGCATGCTGTTATAGATTTACTTTCACTCTACAGTCTGAACTATCGGCAAGTCTGTTTCATCGAGGGTCTTAAAAGATTACAGCTTTAGTCTTCTATCCCCGAAAGACACTGGAGTTGTTGTCCACTGTGGGGTGGAGAGCGGGAGATTTTTCTTTATTTCTCCTGGCTCCCCTGTGAAGGAGGATTATCAATGGTTAGATGTTTCAACTGTTGCAACTTGATCAAGTCTTGGAAACCTGCAACTAAGTCTGATTGGCTATTTGAGGAAAAGTGGAAATGCAAAATCTCTAATGAACAGTTTGTCGAGTATTATCTCATTCATAAAAAAAAATAGAATGCAAACACTACGAGAAGAGACCAACGCTTATGTTGACTCAGTTGGAAGAAGAATATGTCCAATGAATGCCTGATTAAATCATGCTCAATGTGTGGTAAAAGGATTACTGGGGCAAACTGGTATTGCCCTCACTGCAAGATCTGTGTCTGCTTTCTCTGTGGAATCAGCATGAGTAAGTTTGAATACCCAATAAAATGTCCCATGTGCAAAAGAAAACTTGAGTAGTTACCTCATCTGCTAGAGTTTCACTATCTTCGGTTTTGCTTTAACTTTTCCACATTTCTCACTTGAAGCCTACATAGAAGTTTGCTCATTTTTCATCGTTCTAGGAAATATTTCCTATGGTATCCTTGTTGTATGAAACTTCGATAGGCGGATTTCATTAACCCATATTCATTTTCAAATTCATAGCGAGATGCCATGCCGTCTAATGCTAAATGACCTAAAGCAACTCTGAGGTAATCCGTTAAGGTTTCTTGGTAGGCAAGATGAGAAAATCCTCTTAGCCATTCTCTTATTCCCTTTTCTGAATGATAGAAGTCTATATCCCTATGCTCTGAACCCAAAACTATTATGCCTCTATCCATTCGATCATGGACACTATCAGCGTAGGTATAACTGCGAATAATGCCATGGTCTTTCAGATATTCGTCAAATTTCAAATGCACACGTTTATTCGGCAAAAGAGTTCACCGCTATTTTGTTTTCAACATTGCTCTGAATTGCATATCTCATTATGTCTGAGTCATCACCAAAACCGGCCAAATTGCAATGGATGCAATTCGTGTTCTTCTTCACAATCCTTTTGTTTAGTTGTTGCTTTAAAAAATCGTATGATGAATATTGTAGAGCTTCTCGAAAACCTGTGATTAGTGCTGTAAATTCAGTTACCGCAATTGAAGCAATTATCCCATCAAGAGAGATAATGGAAGGTGAAGGAACATGGGCGCCGGATACATAACCTCTCTCTTCTCGAAATGCTTGTTCTTTGCGAGATGCTAGGAAATATGAAGCTTCTGATATGTCGATATCTTTGCAGCACAGCAGGCATGGTTCATCAGGCAAAACAAGAATAACTCTACCGCCCGCCTCTTCAATAACTCTGTTTTCCGCATGTATGCCAAAGGCTGAATCAAAATATGGAACCATATATGCTAAAGCTAGTTCGTTTAGGATCAGTCTCGCACCGTCATTATCGACACAACCAAAGATTACATCACAGCTTTTGATATGATTCAACACATCTTCGTGTCGAAGATTCTTTTCTAACCGGACTACTCGTGATTTCTCATTTCCGGCTATTGATTTGATCATTCGAGCTGCAATTTCCACTTTCGATTTGCCAATGTCGCGTGGATAAGCTCCAACGATTCTGTTCAGGTTTTCAGTCTGAATAATATCAAAGTCAACTAATACGAAATCACGTACGCCAAGATAGGTTAGTTGTTGTGCTACATGTGAGCCTATACCACCTAATCCTATTAGCGCTACAGATTTACGACCAATTTGCTCTTGTCCTGATTCACCCAGTGCTAATACTTGCCTATGGGCCCGATTCAGTGAATTTGATTTTGCCTTTGATGCTTCTCGATTGGATGACGTCGAATAATTTGTGATATTCTTACCAAGTATTCTAATCTGATGAATTTCTTCACAGCCAGTAAACGATTGTGTCCACATCATTCCATCTGCAGATTCGCTGCTCCATACAGTAGCTCCATATGGCTTTTTCAAATAATCTAAAATGTAAGGCACAAACTCCTTGTAACCCTCATGATCAGTGTATGAAAAAGTAACATGCTCTCTTGAAAAAGGATGATTATGAGCTTCCACAATTGCCACATTTTCTTGATGAGCCCTATTGGTGATATCTAATAAAGCATTCAATTCAACCTGTGTAGAATAATCATCAGATACTGCAATATCTTTTTCTTGTACTCTGATGAAATCCCTTACTAAGAAGGTTACACTTTTCAAAGTCTTATTAATTCCACAGAAAAAGAATAAGAAACTTTCACAATTGTCATTTTGCAGATAGACTTTAGCTCTTTCCCATATTGATTTTGGAATCACAATCTTATTCAATTAATTGGCCTCCTCTAATCTCTTTTCAACAACAACCATCATGTAAGTGAGTAAATTGTCACCACTCAGTAAGTCGGTAGAAGGAGACCAGGTCTCTTTTTGAATGTGAACTGAAAAAACACCCCACTGCCGCCCCAAATGATTTTGGTTTTCACTATAGCTTTGAGGCATGGCGCCAGATTCAAGTCTAAACCCAACTGGCACGTAGAAATTGTCTGGCGGAGTTACTGGGTAACCTGGAGGGATCATAATTAAGATTTCAGTTGTGGCACGATTCCAGCCCTTAGGTAGTTTGAATTCTTTAAAGATAATCCACTCTAAGCTTGGCTCATGTTCGATTTTGCCATATTTCTTCTCAAGTAGCTCAATTTCAGCTAATTTTCTCTGCAACATTCTTAACCTCGTTTGAACCTTGGGGCTTTCTTGAATCGCCTACCGGGCTTCAGCTCTATTACTTCGTCTTCACCAACTTGTACTTGCGTACCGTCCTCAAGAATTAGCAATAAACCTACATCGTAAGGTATACTGCCCAAATCCATTATCTCTTTACCAGTTAACTCTTGTTTATCCACACGGTATTCCACGTCGTCGATGAAGAGCGTATAGAACTTGCCTTTCCCTTCCATTTGTTTCTCCTCACTCAATTTATCACCCCCTATAGTATGTCCAAAATAAAATGTGAAAAATAACCAACACAAAAAGCGCCAATGACGAACAGTATCAAGTCCGAGTTGACGAAGAATATTGCGGGAAGGATACTAATAGGTCCAGCAAAATAATGCCAACCTCCTCTGTGGCCCCGCCAAGTTGGAGGTTCCAGCGCATCTGGAGCTAATCCACCCCAAAGTGCAAAGATGCTGCTGATCAATAGTGCGGCGATGCCATTGTGAAGGGGAATCATCCAATAGACGAAATTAGAGATGAGCGCACCAAGGACGTGCTCATCCTTATTCATTTTCGATATACCTCCCTAATATGCATATCACCGTAACTATTAAGTATGATCACGTTATAATCGTTAACATCGTTATCACGTTAGGTGTTAAACTTGGAAGAAATCGTCCACATAATTCCCTTAGGCATTGAGTTTGATCGTGCTGTAATTCCCTTCCAAGGAAGAGAAGGATTCAGACCCAATCGCGTCTATTTACTGACAACTCAATCATCAGGATACGCTCCTCCGCATATGACGGAAGAACATATGGAAAAAGCTGAAAAAGTGAAAGATTTTTTTAAACTACTAAATATTGAAGTCATCGTAATAGACACAAAGCTCATTGATCTGTTGGATGTAATGAGAAAAATTAGTAATCTAATATGCAAAGAAAAAGCTCGGGGTAATAATGTTTATATTAATATGTCTTCTGGTGGCAGGCTTACATCCGTGGGAGCCACATTGGCAGGTATGTTTCATGACGTCAAGGTATATTATGTCAAGGCTGACAGGTACTCAACAACTGAATTAGAAAGAGAAGAGCACGGGATTACAATATGTGATAATAGAGTCGTTGATTTCCTTGAGAACTTTAAGATCTTAATGCCAAACGAATTAGGATTAAAGGTATTAGTAGAAATTTCTAAGAGGAATAAAATGAGGACAATTGATATTATCCAATTTTTGTCTAAATCAAAAGTTAATGGGTTTAATGTAGATTATTTTGGTATTGGCAGATCTGAAAAAACTTCCATAATAATGAGATTGAATAGAAATGTTTTGCACAAACTTGAAAATGCAGGATATATCAATAAGATCAAATTAGGTAGAGAAAATGAATATGAACTTACAGGATCAGGTAGGTACATAACTAGTATAAGTGGTTTGATCTCTATAAACCCCGAGGAAATATGTGGGGAAGATTAACTAGCGCATGTAGTTATTGCAGCTTTCTTGATTACCATGATTACTGCATAACATTTATGGACGCTATTTCATGTGCCATTTGACTTTTTTATTTGCAGAAAGTTAAAGTTTTATTCGAGTTAAACAACTTCTTAATGGTCGTGCGCGCGCAAATTTTCGCGAGCATTCCACTCGGGAAAGCGTTGGTACTTACGCAAGAAGAAGGTTCTCCATCCACGATAAGAACGGCTCTCAAACGTAACCAAAGACGTGGCAGATTCAAGAGGTTGTACCTAACAACACGCAAGCAAGAAGACGGCAAGTATTTGTCATATATCGTGAACCCAACGAGCGAGGAAACGTGATTGAGAAACGGGAGAAGGATGTCTACGCGTGCGCTAAGCTCCATATTATTCCAATGCTTCATGATCTCATCTAAATCTGAAAGCTCAAAACTACGCAAACGAACTTTCTTACCTTCAATCATCTTGGAAACCACAAAACTCTAGACACGTCCCTTATATAAAGACCTAATAGACATGAAGAGCTGCAGTATGGTATAATATAATATGAAATGATGCAGTGCGTGATATAAGAAGGTCGCTGTAAACTTGAAGATTTTGAAGTTGTCAGGAACTTACCTGAAAAGAAAAGCGTACCAGTACTTAATTTTGGGGGTCTTGTGTCTATTTGTCTTTGTTGTCATATTTCTTACCACTGACCCAATTTTGCCTCTTTATATTGACCTAGGGCGGTACGACACCGCTCGTGTGTTAGTAATGATATTTCCGCTAATTGGGGTGCTAGTTTTCTACCGACTGCATCGTGGCTACCAGCGAGGCTTTGAAGGAGAAAAACAAGTTACCAAAGTTCTTTCTTCAACTTTGAGCGACGACTATTTTCTCATCAATGATGTTCAGCTTGTTGCGGGTAAAAGAAGCAACATTGACCATATTGTTCTGGGACCAACAGGAATATTTGTATTGGAAACCAAAAACCACAGTGGCAAGATTATTTGCTATGAAGATAGTTGGACAGGTATAGGTCAAAACCCTTTTACACAAGCACGCGTCAACACTTCGAGAGTCTATAAGGCCATTAAGGCTTCTGGGATTTTTGTATCAAAACTTCCTTGGGTTCAAGGGGTTGTAGTTTTCGCTAACAAAAAAGTAGAATTAGATTAAGCGCAAAACCCCATCCAACGTTGAAGTTCTAAAGATTGATGAATTGACCAATTACATAACCCAAGAAACAAGACGTCTATCCGCTCAAGAAATTGAGTTAATGAGCAAAGAAATTCTAAACGTGCACGCGAATGTGGGGGGTCAAAATTTAGCGCGCGCGACAGTATCTAGGGTTAGGTAGGGTATCAGTCAGTATATGTAGACACAAATTAGACACAGTTTTTTAGGTTAAAACCTACTTGTTTCGTGTAAGTTAGATACTGTACAAGCGCGCGCCTTTCATCAACTACTGTTTGCAATAATATTCAATAAAAGATTCAATAAACCCATATCTATTAGTATGCTTAGAATTCCAACTCCTAGGCTTACGACAGTTAAGATGACTATTCCGAGGTTTATTCTTTGGTTATATCTTATCAAAAGTGTGCGCTCAACTTCTTCCAGTTTTTTCTCTGACTCTTCGATGCCTTTTGAGACTCTCATTGCATCCTGAACATTTTGTCCCAACAGACCTATTTCAGGTATCTTTATGCATGACAACCTTGAAAGGACATCTAAAAGCTTCTCTCTTGAAATCAAGATTTCCTTAATGCTTTTCAGTGGCGTCTCTATGATCTGCTCTTCAGTTTGTTCTATTATGAAACGCTGAACAGAAGCATTTTCTAACATAAATAATGGTCCGTGATTAAGTCCAGCAATTTCAGGAGAGTAAGTGAAGTATTCCTCGACTTCGTGTCCGTATTTCTCTCTTATTTGCTTTTGTGATGCCTGGTACTGTGTATATGTCTCCTTCTCTTGAAAATTCACAAAGATTACACATTGAGCCAAAGCAAGTACGCTCAGAAAGTTTCTGGTTCTCCACTTAAGTTGCATTCTTCCCTTTGCTGTTTCTGGTGGAACAAACCTCCAACCTTCATCAGCAACAAGCAATCCATATGTTTGGTTGGGAAATTTTTCAAATAATTCCGTAGGATCTCTGAGTTTAAAGTCAGACAAGCTACGAATTTCCACACACCTAGCCCGTAAAATTCTAGGATTCTGTATAGGAATGCTAAAGGCAGATAAAATCAAATTAATATGCTTCTGTGCGACTTCTTCCAATGAGATATTGCTTTTTTGTACTTCTTTGAATGGAGGAGAAAGAACTATGCCGAGTTTGGTTCTACCATACAGACTTTGTTGGAGAAAGACTAAGTCATCAACACTACCATGGTTTAATCTTACACTAAATAGCAGAACACCCACACCAACCTTCGGGTAGATTGTCAAGAATACACTAGCTAAGAGTCTGATGTCAATTGGTTTTTCTTGCAACATTTTTACAAAGGATAATTCAAAATCATTTAACTTCAAACGGAAATATTGATCAGTAATTCTCCTCGGCAGGAGAAATTCTTCCGCTACCTTGAAGTCTTTTGAATATGGAATCTTCCATTCAGTGTTAATGCCTTTTTCTTTCAATATCTCAATTGCTTGCTCTCTAGTAATGCTTTCATTGACAGTCAGTGGAAAAACGCTCAGAAAAGCCAAACGAACATCATTAAACTCTAGGAGACTCTCTGTCGATAATTCTGGTGGAGTTTCCAACGATAATGCCTCAGTTGACCTACTCCTAACAGAATTGAATTTTCTTCTATTTAACTAGTTTTTCTACTAGTGACGAGAATGTCTCTACCTAGTCTTGTCTTCAGGAAATCTACAGAGTTCACTAGGCGGTCTCTATCAATTATCTTGTCTAGGAATGACGCTTTACCTAGCACATGGAAAGATCTAAAATCTAGTAAGACAAAACCCGAGTTCTCCAATTCTTTTATAATGCTCTTCCGTGAAAAAAAACGAAGTGGAAGAATGTTCTTTTCATTGAAGATAAGAGAATTGAATTCCTCCTTTTCAATTCTTTCTTCAACTACTTTAGAATTTTCCAAGTATTCTTTAACATAATAGTCACATTTCTCTCTTGAATGAGTTGCCATTATGAAAAGTAGACCTTCTTTTTTTGTAAGTTCCTCGAATTTCCGCAATATCAAGGGAACAGAATCTGTTTGTACATGCTGGAGTATATGACTGCACAGAATGACATCGATACTTTCTTTTCTCCAATCAAGTTTCTCTATCGAAGTCACTTGAAACACAACTTTGTGTGCAAATCCACCTTTTTTGACAAGACTCTTCGCTTTTTTAATTTGAGTGGGATCGGGATCGATTGCAAGAATATGGTTAAAGTGTCTTTCAAATTTAGGCAACAATCTGCCTGTTCCGCAGCCTGCGTCAAGAAACCAAGAGTCCGCAGTTTTCTTGACGTGTTCTTGAATAGACTCCTTGATCAAATTTAAAACTTTTTTTTCACTTTTCTCCCAATACCCTTCGAAAGGCTCTCTTTCTTTCATTAAAGACGCTGTTATTTTGTCATCAATATCAGGGTAAAAATAATCTTTTCTTTCCATACTTTGCCACCATTTTAGTATTGACACGCGAATTTCATTTTGGACTACACGTCTTTGGCATAATTAAGATACTTCGTATATTTAACGCGCGCGCGCTATCACAAAGTTGACAACCCGTTCTGATGTTACTGAAGACTAGGTGTGTATTTGTTGAGGTGAATACCTAAAACAATATTTATTTATTACTTGACAGAAAAGGGTCTGGTCGGCGTTTGCTAATGGAAGATAGGAGAGCTCTTACGGTTATAGTTGGTATTGTACAAAGCATAATAGCTGTGTTAATAGTCATCTTTGCTTGTCTTCTTTACTTCAACTTTTTTGATGTTCAAACATGGTTAAACGCGGCGGCAAGATTCAGCTACGTTTATTTATTAACTCTCCTCGTTTTCGGGTTCTTCTCAATCATAAGCGGATTACTCCTTGTTCAGGAATGGCTAGAGTCACGTTGAGAGGGAGTTATGCTTGTTGAAAACAAAAAGGGAACTCGGATTGCGTGATGCATTAATAATGGGATTAAGCGGTGCCATAGGCTTCGAAATTTTTGTGCTTTTAGATTATGCCTACTTCCATCTAGCTGGATCCAGCATAATACTAGCTCTCTTGCTAGCCGGACTGATAAATCTGCTAACCATGTTTAGCTACTGTGAACTCGGTGCAGCCATGCCTAAAGTGGGCGGTGAATACACTTACATAAAGACTGCTTACGGCGGATTCATCGCCTTCATATCCGGCTGTTTCAGATGGCTCGCCAGCGTATTCGCAGCAGCACTGGCCGCCGTGGTTTTCACTCAGCAACTCGCATATCTTTTTTCGGTTGTCGCGCCCACTGTTGAAAGTTTTGTTTCAACTCAAACGCCATTAATCGCTGTAATAGTGGTCTTGGTTCTCGCGGCATCAGACATTAAAGGAGTGAAAAAACTCGGAGCTACAATAGTTGTCGTTTTCATAGCAATATTCGCCATTCTCATTGCTAGCGGAATATTGCGTGGACTAACTCCGTTAGAAGTTCTTCCAAAACATCTGCCCGAAGGTATGTCCGGGGTTTTTGCAGCTACCGTCTACATGTTTCCCATGTTTTTCGGGATGAGAGCCCTTGTAGCAGGTGCTGCTCTCCTAAAATACCCGGGGAGAAATGTCCCTAAAGGCATACTTTTGTCGGCATTATTAATAATACCTATCTACGTTAGTATTGCTTACGTAGCTGCGGGTGTCGTTCCACTGGAAGAGACTCGTCCAATGGCACCGTTTCTCAACTTTGCGGCTGAACAAATCATGGGTGATGCCGGTGGAGTCTTGTTTGCGATTGCTGGGATGGTGGCATGCTTATCCGCTCTAAGCACATCCTTAACGGTTCAATCAAGCATCGCCCGTGGAATGAGCAGAGATGGATACCTGCCTAAAGCTTTGCTCTCGATTCATCGACGTTTCGGAACTCCTTACGTTGCAATCACCACTGGTTCACTTTTCGTAGTGCTTTTGAGCGCAATTGAAGCCATAGAGTTCCTCGGATACGCAGCAAGCTTCGCATCGCTCATAGTTTTTGCTTTGGTTAATCTTTCCCTTTTAAAGCTTAGAGAGAAAAAGCCGTATATGGAAAGACCATTCAAGACCCCATTGTACCCTTTCACGCCCATCGCCGGGGTCATCATGTCCGTTGCACTTTTGGTATTTCCCACGTTCCTTGGGGACATCAACGCCGTAGGTGCACTGATATCTGGAGTTGGACTAACGGCGATAGTCCTAATGACGTATTACCTCAGAATGATGGGACGTCATCGTCTACAGATCGCTGTGGGAGGAGCAGTCTTAGGCATGGGCATTTCCCTAGCGTTGCTTACTTGTTTAGCGGAAGCCGGTTTCATATCACCTATTTTTCCATATGTGCCCGGTTATGTCATACTCGTTATCAGTGCAATCTCCATCATAGCAGGCATCTTAAACGCTACTACACATGGTTGAAAAGAGCACGCGTTAAGTGGCTTAAATGAAAATGTTAAATTTAAGCCAGAGTTAAATACTTTGGAAGGTGTCACCGCTCAGCCCTGAGTGAAGAGTAGAAATAGAACAAGACGCACGCGAGAGGACAAGAATGGAAACATCTAAGTTTAAATTGGCTTTTACAGTGCTTTTGATAGCCACAATAATCTGGGGAATCACCTTTTACTACACCCTTCAGGAATACCGTAGATACTGTGAATGGTTCAAAGGGTCAGAGGGGGAGCTTCCAAATCCTTACTACGCTTGGAACGGTGGACTATACGTCACTGCCATGACTGAGATTTTGCTCCTTGTGTGGATACCCTTCATCGGGTATTCTGTTCGGGAAAAGGTTTACCCATATTTGAAGCCAAGGCTAAACTATCAAGAAGTGAAAGGGTTTTATGGCTTTTTGTCGCGATTAACGTATGACATCCTTTATGGCTCTGTGTTGCGCTACTTCAAGAGCGTAAATCGAAAGGTTAGGTCAAAACTCGCCGTTTGGTCTATGAAGAGTGAAACTTTACAGCATGTTGACCTTATGATTAAAGTGTTCAAATGGATAATTTTACCAGCAAGCCTCCTTTATGTTTGTGCGGATCTCTATTTCTTCCGAGAGAATGCTCTGGACTCTATGTTTTTGGGCATATTGATTTTCTTCTACAGCAATTTCCTTCCAGACTTGCCTTCCATCTTTAGAAGGAAGACTTATCATGATACACGAGACACAACTGGAGACTTGCCATGGTACAAGAAGTATGCTCTTCTGCTGTTTGCTCCACTGTTCATTGGGGCTTTTTTTCTGGGGACACGGTTGAGATGGAAGACAACCGAAAACTTCCATAACTTCAAATCATTAGCAATATACCTGATTTTTCTTTTTACATTGAGCTTTTTTGCATTCGGGGATCTTCCAATCTCAATTGGAGACATAACTGAGATTGTTTCTGTTCCATTATACGGTTTGATAGGATACTTGACTCATCTGAAGGTTGACCTGTGCTTATGAACATGATGAGTTGAAATAGAAGTGTGCGCGACAGACGCAAGATGTTACCCAAAAGTGTGAAGGAGAAGAACTTAAAAGCGAAGCTCCAAGCCGTCAAGAGTTGTTAGAGAGCAGAAAAGTGCTGAAGAAGATCTAAAAAACCAGCAAGCCTGTTCAGTCAAAAGGTAGCTAGTGAGCACTCCAAGAATAAGTATGCCACTACCTACCAACAAAACCAACGTTGCTGTCTCAAACACGTTAAACCTAGAAAAGGTAGATCTGGAAGTTGCAATTGAGAAGCTTTTCTGAGCAGATGTTTCACGTTAACATTTGGCTGAAAGATCCATATTCCTTCTCTGAAAACCAGCCTTCCTCTCTGATTCTTTCCAGTCCGTTTCTAATTGATTCGCGTAAGTTTTTTGTTCGCAGTATGTTAGCTTTTGCGCAAGCCTCATTCATTTCTCGGTTAAACACGGCATTCTGCTGCATTAAAAGGGGGAACTTGTTCAGAAGCGAAACTATTGTTTTGGAACGTGGCTGAAGCAGCTGCTTAATTTTCGCCTTACCCAACGCTCCTTTGAATTTCACTGAAAAACTTATGCTGTCAACGATTGACGGTGGAAAATGCACATAACGCTTTCTTAATTTGAACTGAAAGCATACTAGGTAGAAAGGCATGTAAATTAGTTTGTGTTTTTTCCGTTTTTGCTGAACGCCAAGCTTGTCGAATTCAGCTATCGATGCTTCCCTCAGCTTCGCCAATTCGTCGATTTGCCCAATTATGCTGGAAGTTTGCTCTTCAAGCTTTTGCATTTCCTCCTCGTGGGTCCTGATTTTGGCGTCTCGTGAAGACTCAATTTCCACCAAATCCCTTGCAGCTTCCTTAATTTTGGTGTCGCATTCCGATTTTAGCTCGAAAATTTTTATTTTCTTTTCATCTTTGATTTCTTTTATTTTTTCGACAAGTTCTTTGATCTCTGCTTCGTTTTCAGAGAGTCGTTTCTTGAGTTTGTCTCTCTCCTCCCTCCATTTGCGCTCACCAATACTATCCTTGTTAATTGCATGAGTTTTTGTCTCTGCTTCGCAGTGTTCAATTTCAGCAACCAGCTGTTCATTTGTTTTTTCAAGCTTGATTTTTCCTTTTCGCAAGTTGAGAAGCTCTTTCTGAACCTTTTTTGAGAATTTCGTCACCTTTTCATCATAATTTCTTCGTATCTCATCAACTTTTTCCGCGATGGAAGCATCGCATTCTTCAATTTCCTTACTGAACTTTTCTTCGATTTCCTTTATTTCGTTACGAGTCACCTTCACAAAGTTCCCAGTTTTTGCGCTGATGAACTTCATGCTCGTGTAAAGGGCGTCAACTTCTTCTGCAAATTTTGATTTTAAGCTCTGAAGCTCTTCTATAATGGAGAAAATTGAGGATTCGTCTAGAGTAGGTGAAACCACCACCATATCGGGTAAGGATGTTTTAATTGTTGTAGCTTTAGATAGATACGAGGTGAATTCGTGAAGGAATTCTGGATCTGTAATGAGCCCGTCTATCACTTTTCTCTCTTCGTTACCTGAAAGTTGAAAGTAGTTAAGATTCTCTGAGAGAAAAGCCATGTAAGCTTGACGTGTCCGGGAACTTCTATTCACACTATCAAGAAAAACCTGCACGTCTGGTACAGTCAAATAAGTTAACGGGTGTGAAGTGGTGCTTAATCCATCAAAAAGAAGACCCATCTTGTCTAGGGTAACCAGCCAAAAAGGATAGCAAACCTCTGCAATAAACACCAACTTTTCGGGAGGCTGCTTCATTACAAGCCCCCCACCCTTCGCCCTCTCCAGCTCAGCTAAACAGAAAATCGCAGCCCTCTCAGTCTCTTTTGGGAACAGTTCCACACGATTCTGAGACAAAGTAGAGAACGGAAGAATAGACTTTATGACTTTTTGAAGCATGCTCTCCCACCGTTTGTAATCCAATCCGATAATTTTAAAACTAAGGGTAATTTATAACTTGCGAAATTGCTCCCATATAAACCTATAGTTTCTAGATTAAGCAAAGCTCGAAACATACCGAACGAAGAACGAGCCATGTAAAGACACGGCAAAAGATACGAAGCTGGTAAAGGAACAGATGGAAAATTAAAGTATTCAACGTATAGGAAAGTTTAACAATAAAGACTTTACACTTTTAGGTGAAATCAATCTCGTGGGCGTTCTTCATGACCAAGAAGAAAGAGAAAAAGGAGATCATGGTACGAGCCCCGTCCAAACCTGTTACTCCTCCTGAAAAAAAGGCTGAAAAGGCTACGGAAAAAGCTTTGGAGGAGGAGAGGTTCGGTGTTCTCAAAATTTCACGTAAAGTTGGAACATACTTCAGTGCTTCATTATTAGCGGCTGGATTTCTGCTTCTGTGTCTTTTGGCCTACGTAACAGTAACCGGTCAGGTGGGCTGGATGACGATGTCGCCCGAAGCGGCATATTTAGGTTTCGTATTGTGGGTCTTTGTAGGTATAATAAACATTGTTGGCGGCTTTCTTTTAATGGGAAGCGAGTGACTAAGTTTAAGAGGTTATTTCAAGCGAAGCAACAGAATTCCTGCGAGAACATCCAAAACTCCTATAACTACTATGAAATCAACCAATAATCCGGGTTGTAAAATGTTTTCAGTATCTATCGTCTCTGTGATTACAAGAACTATGAGGGCTAAGATTATGAATCCCATTAATGACATGAAGCCTCCGAGAGCTATCTTGAAGCGTTGTTTAGGAGTAAAATATGGCATCGCTTTCTCTCGCATCATAATATTTAAAATGGAAAAATAACACTATCGGCTCCTCAGGCTATGCTCTCTGCAGAAAATCTGTGATTCTCTTTTGGAAAAGGGTGTTTTTCAAAAGTTCACTTCGCATTATCCATTGTTGCAGCGGGATCTGGAATCGACTTGCGATCCATTTTAAGGCTTCTCCTAAAGTGTTAAAGGTAAAGGGTTTCTGTCGCATGGCATTCCTAACGTTTTCTCTAACATTCCAGACACCAACTGGCATTATGTAGCCTGGTCTGGCTTCCCGCAAAACGATTAGGGTTGCTTGCCGTCTCTCTTTTACGAGTTGTTCGCACACTGCCAGCCGTGCAGCATAGTAGCATCCTCCTATCTCTGCATAGGTTGTTCTTCCATCATAGCTTTCCCAGTCTGAATACAAGAAAACGCCTCCGCCATCGGGATTCCAAACAGTGCCGGGATACCATGCTTCTATGATCTCGTAGCTCCATGCCCTTGGAATCATCAGAACCTCAAAGATGTTGTCTAGATAGCAGGACTCATAAACCCGATATTCGCTTATTTCTGGAAACGTCTTCACCTTTTTAATCAGTTCTTTTGAGAGTATGCTGTCCACAGCTGTTATGCTCCAGCGAGTTGGCACAAGCCTCCTATTCTTCTTTAAGCCAAAGGCACCAACACTGAAGGCCCTCTGAACTTTAGTGACTAAAACTCCTTTAGTGTAAAGCTCCTGAACAGCCTCGGCAGCCTTTAAATCCGTGTCTTCATAGGCACTTTCTATGTGATGGTCCCAGCGAGCATTGCCAACCCTTAGGTCTCGGATCGGCGCTGAAGGCCCAAAAGGTTGAACCGCATCATCCAGGACTATGGAGCCCCGGGGCTTCCTTTTCAGCATTAACTCGACATCCACGGGCTTGACGGCCAAGGCCAACTCTCGGGTTTTCTCGATTATTTTTCCGGCTTCCTCGAATTTCCGGACATGCACGTGGTGTTTGCCGCGGATAAGCATTGAACGGAAACCAACTATCTCGTCTATTGTTTTTCCGAACCAGAATTCTGGCAGATCGTAAAGGCTTGTGTCTTCTTGTACGGGTGGCACCAATGGTCCAGCATAAACGTACGGGTAACCGATTCTCCCGACAAAAACGCTTGGAGGTGACGCTCCAGCGATGTCTTCGCTCTGCATTAATGGTACACTCTTCAGGAAATAGTTGACTTTAACGATTATTGGACATCGGGTTTTGCCGCAGAGAAGTTTCGAACCTTTGCATGCCACGCATAAGCCACTCTTCGAAGCCTTAGCAACGATGAAATCTTCATCGTAATTTACATCCGACGCAAAACTCGAGTTTTTTAAAACATCACGTAACCAGACGCTTGGAGAACCTTTACCTTTCCGCCGACAAGAAAGCTTCAACCTTTATCATGAAATTATTAACCGAAACCTTCTCATATGCCTTCTGGAACCGTTAACTTGAAAAGTGATGGCGCCCTAGCCTAGATCCACACTCGGGTTTAAACTCGGAAAGTCGAATACATGTTTCTGTTAATTCCTAATAACAAGACGCTAGACATGAGAGTTCGAATCTCTCCCGGGCTACCAATCATTGAGTCTCCGACGTTATTTATCATATTCACGTTTTGAAAATGGTTAATCAAGTGTTTCAAGTGGTTCTCAAAAGTTTTTGAAAGATTAAGGCCTAGTTCACGTGTCTTTTCTACTAGTTCAGAGTCAAGACACAACACAACATTACGTTTGTTGCTTATTTTGCATTCGCATCCGAGTGTGTTCGAAGGGATGGAAGGTTCAATGTTATAAGTCTGGTGCTTTTGAACACGTTCTATTCCATTCTATGCAGTTTTCTTTTTCCAATGTACAGAAAGACACCTCCGAGACACCAGCTCAATACGACTTGCAATATCTGTACATATAAGATGCCATCAAATGGATCTAAATGTCCCGCCATCAAAATGAACATAGAGACTGCAAATAGGACGACTGAGACAAGAATCGTTATGAAGACGTTCAATCCAAGCCTAACTGATTTCAAAGAGAAGGCTGGATTCAGAAGGAAAAGGCCCAGAACGAAAACCACGTTCGCTGCGGCAATTAACATCATTAATCCTGTAGTAATCAGCAAGGAAATAGTGTCGGTTTGCGATCCCAATATTGAAGCAAATACTGTCATAAAGCCTGCAATTGGGACAGCTATAAGCCAACTTTTCATCAACATAGCCTTGACGAATCTATCCTCACC
>Ga0224506_10001513_pt1 | contig 16549 bp, 13 predicted proteins | sample SF_Jan12_sed_USG_2_FD_169108 | JGI IMG/M metagenome (GOLD analysis project Ga0224506, IMG submission 169108) | Sediment microbial communities from San Francisco Bay, California, United States - SF_Jan12_sed_USGS_8_1 | ecosystem: Environmental > Aquatic > Marine > Sediment | place: USA... | reverse complement strand
CACTGCCGTATTTGAAGAGCTGACCAGATGGCAGGATACTTTTGATTTGCGGTTATTCTTTAGCCCGACTCGACAATTTTCGATATTCTCTCAACTTAGCTCCTTAGACAGTATCTCAAGGTCTGGTGACAGCCTGGTTAAAATCTACCATCTTGAAAATTCCTGGGATACGCTTAGTTCAATGAACCATTCTGATTCTTTAGCGTTTCATGCTAACGCCGATACTTTTTGTGATGTCAGGTTTGAGGATTTCTGTTTACACACTATTTCGGTTATTGAAGGTGACACGATTTGGGTCGTGAAGTATCGGAAAAATCCGCCGGATACTTTGTGGCGCTTAGCTTCGGCGGGAAAAAAGATTTACCCACAAGGTCAATTTGGTAAAGTGTATGCATGGTCTGGTCCAAGAAAAATTCAATTAAAAAAACAAGCCGATTCGTACCAATTGAAAAGATTCGGTGGTCTCACAATCTATGTGCCGGCGCGGGAAAGTGCACCGAAAATTCAATATGTGGTTTTGGCAAAATCCAGTGTTTCGGACACGTTTTATGAATCGGATGTTTCAAATAACTTAATCTCATTAGATTCACTTTTTATTGTTGAAGTTGGCGAATCGCTTTTGGTTTCAGTCAAGTCAGAAGATTCAGATACCGAAGGCAATCCCTATTATTTCTTTATCCAAAGTGGAAGTGATAAGTTAAATATTACTTATGATGCAAGATTTGGTCGAGGTAAAATCGTTTTCGGACAATCTGGTATCAATCACATCAATATCGAGGTCTTGCCCGGCAAAAACCTCTTTTACCCCAGTAATAATTATTATTCGACAATCTGGTCAATCCCGATTCGAGTCCGTTAGCATTGGGGAATTCATCACCGAGGGACACCGACTGCCTGAGGCAGTGCTGGGATGTGCTTCAAGCACTTCGGTGTTGAATCATCTTTTAGATAGATAAAGTGAAACGCCAACGGTTGAATAAAATCGGTCGCGCAATTGAAAAATATTTTTTTGACCGAAACCTGGATGAAGAAGCAAAAATTTATCTAAAATACCATTCCAAACGTTATTCTCATCTCTTAAAAGTCGCTAGCGAAATTAGAGCCCTTATACCTGAGACAAACATCAGGATTATGGATATTGGACCTTCGTTTTTCACCGAGCTTTTAGTAAAAAATTTGCCTCAGGATTCAATCTCAACTTTGGGCTTTGATTACAATAAAAGCAGGGGAGGGCATTTCCCTTTAAGTATAAATTATGATAAATCTTCTTTTGTTAATTTCGATTTAAATGATGCGCAGTATCCTGAGAAATTGATAAAAATTCCATTATGCGATATGGTAATTATGGCAGAGGTTATTGAACATCTATATACGGCGCCGACGCTGGTTTTTAATTTTATCAAATCTTTCTTGAAAGAAGATGGATATTTATTGATTCAAACACCTAATGCCGCGGCTTTGATTAAACGAATTAATCTGCTCTTTGGTAAAAATCCCTATGAGATGATTCGAGAAAACCGGGATAATCCTGGACATTTTCGAGAGTATACAAAAGCAGAATTATTCTCGATAGCGCAAAAAAGTGGTTTTAAAATAATTCGTTTTATATATAAAAACTATTTTAATCGTCTTTCTTTAAAGGAGAAAATATACGGTTTCATATTAAATTTTCTTCCTGTTTCATTGCGCGATGGTATCACTATTGTTTTGCAAAAGAGACCGGAATAATTAGACACTAAGGCATTTTATTCTGTTCGATTCCTTTTAAAGACTTTATAGTCTTTCGTATTTGTCTTATGCCATCTATTGGTTTTTGATTAATTTCTTTTCCGGAAAACCGAAGAATCGACCAACCAATACTGGTTAAATCATTGTCCCGCTTACGGTCTTTAATTTGCGCTTCTTTCGAGGAATGGTATGGTTCACCATCACATTCTACATTAAGCTTCCCGTCTTTGCAGAAGATAGCGAAATCTAAACAACAAGGATTTTTGGTATCATAGACAAAAAGTTGTCTTTCGGCGGGTATCTTTTCCTTTTGCAAAGAGCGATACATTTTTTCTTCAATTGGGGTCGTGCAATATAAGTCGTTAATCTCTTTTGCTTCGAACAATCGGTTATAGGTCGTTGGAATAAAAGTGATACGGCGCCACCTTCGACTCGGAATTGGTCCGGGAAGTTTCTTAAGTTCACTGATTGTGATTTTGTAGTATTCGTTTTCAGACCGAACGTGTTTCGGTTCATCGGGCAAAAGTTCGATTCTCTTTACAATTTCAAAATTTTTAACTTCGGCATAATAATTCACTGACCACTTATCTTTGGCAAAGACTTTAGGTTGATAAAAGGCTAAAAATTTGACTTGATTTATTATTGCCGGAGCGCTTTTTACTGGAATTCGATACCAGTGTTGGGTCTTTATAATTTCCCAATCTTTTTTCCTTGGGACGATTGCGACAAGAACATTTTTATTCGTTTTATTTCCTCTCACTTATTTAATCATTACTCAGCATCGGTTCATTGTCAAGAAAGGAATGTGAGAATTCCGAAAAATCATTCGACACCGAAAAACCTCCATAATTAAATACCGAAGTCACCAAACCCGGCACCTTTTCACTCCGCCTTAGGCGGATTTTGGGTAAAGATAGAAGAATTTAACACTGAAGGACACCGTCGAATCGACCCTCTCGGGCAAATCGCCCCCGCTTTTCGGGTGAGACCCGAATCGGGAGGAAACCGAATGACACTGAATTCTTTTCGGTGTTTTTCAGTTATTTCAGTGGGTTTTCCGCCTAGGCGGATTGAATCATCTTTCTTTTGTGATACAAAATCTTGCTTGCATGATTTAGAGGAAAGGTGCTGGGTAAATAGGAGCGAGTAATTTTTTTGTTTACTCGCCCCTAACACTTTATCCTTGTTTATTTTAGAATCCGATATTAAGCGTCATTCTTGGTGAACCACCGAGATACTTCATAGTTCGATAGCCGACATCGATTTTAAGGTCAATCTGCTCCCGTATCTTAAACGCAAGACCCAATCCAGCACAGATACCAGTTGAGCGTCCAACGTCTTCAGCATATTCCGAATCGGTATTCAATATATAACCGGCTCGAAGGAACAGGGTATGGTTAGTACAATACTCCAAGCCAAAATTGACGGTTTCGTTTATATCGGATGGATGGACTAAATCAGCCGCAAAAAGTAAATAATCCCTTTCTGCTTCCATAAGATTATAGCCAATACCAAAGCGGAAAATGGTGGGAAGTGGCGAAGGTGTGGTCTTATAAGATGCTGGAGGATCCGTATTCTGAGTAGTATCAGCAAAATCCAATTGTCTACCCGTATATGACAATTCGGACCCGAAATTGGATATAACTGCGCCCAGCTTCAGACTTCGAAACCCAGTGTTATAGAATAGACCAAGGTCCATGCCAATTCCTGAGGCACTGTTGTCCCAGATCTGTTCGGAAATAGCTTTAGCCGTTATGCCAAAAGAGAGTTTATCCGTAATCATTCGGGAATAGGAAACACCTAAAGCAAATTGTGTTGCGCCAAATGACGGACCAGCCCAGGTATCTTCTCGAGCCGGAGTGATTGGATTGTCAGTTATCGTGTAATTCATTCCACCCATCGTCAGCGCGGTAACACTGAAAGCCACTGTCCCAACCTTTAGCGGTAAGGCAACCGTGACAAAGTCGTGATTCACATCAGCAATCCAGTCGATATGATTTAAAATTACCTGCCGTGTGGTTAAACGTGCCAACCCACCTGGATTCCAATAGGCTGCAGATGCATCATCTGCTACCGCAACAAACGCTTCACCCATTCCGGTCGGGCGACCAACACCGATCTTTAAGAATTGTGCTGAAGTCGTTCCAATCTTGGGATTAGCCGCGTATGTGCTTACGGCGATTAGAAGAACGATTATCCGCCTTAGTTGGGAAGAATTTAACACTGAAGGACACCGAGGAAACCGAATGACACTGAATTCTTTTCGGTGTTTTTCAGTTATTTCAGTGTGTTTCGGTGTTGAATCATCTTTCTTTGTTGTAATCATCTTTGTCCTCCTTAGTGAATTACCGCAAATTTACCAATCTGATTACCAACCTTAGATTCGACATGGAAAATGTAGATTCCACTCGCAACCAAAGCCTCGGAACGGTTTAGTAAATTCCAAACTTCGGTTCCACCTAAGTCATTTGTCACTGGATGGGTTGGTTCGTCACGCCGTTCACTCGATTCCTTGTGTTCAATTACTCTGATTAAATCACCGGCTAAGGTGAAGATACGGATTTTGCATTCGTTGGGCAGCCGGGTAAAGGCAATTTGTCGTTCGTAGCGGTTCTGTTCCCAACGGTTAGTTACGATATAAGGGTTGGGGGTAACTATCACATTCAGCTTATAGGTCGTATCCTCTCTGAACTTAAGCTCTGCATCCTTGGTATCTAATTCATACCAATATCCAGATGGTGCTCGGGCATAGCCTTTTGGGCCATAAGCCATCCAGATGTCCCCGGGTTGAATTAAATCACGTAGCGTACCAACGCCACTCAGAATTCTACGTCTTAAATATATTGGTTGTCCGCAGATATACAAGTAGCTATCATCCTCCCTTAGAATTGGCGAAGGGGGAGTGGTTGGGGTTGGGCGATGGCTAAAGTTCCAGCAGTTGGCCCGCTTCATATTTACAACTGAATCACTCTCACTAGCCCAATAGCGATATCCAGAAAAGAAAATCTGAGTGTTGGTAGTAATATCGGTTATCTCAGGTGTAAGGCTGTCCGGTGAACGTCCTTGCCAGACAATCCTGAAATCACCACCTCGATAGGGCCAGATTGGATAGGGAGACAATTCAACCTTTAAGCTTTCGGCAGGGTAATTTCCAGAAATAACAATTACCGTATCAATAAATTTTGATGGTCGTTTCATTGAAATCTCATGGGTCAGTTTCAAACCATCAAAGACCGGTGCACCATTAAGTCGAGTTTTCGCGGACAGGATGTTATAGATATATCCGCTATTTTCCAATACCGTGTCACATTCACCATCCGGGTCACGAATTACATAGTAACGGTAACTTGGCAGAACTGCGGTTCTAACCGTATCCCGGTACTTGTTTGGATTGGTATAGGCAAGATAGGCTTCCAGCCAGGTGATATATTCAGGATTAGGGTCAAGAAACCGTATCTGGTATTTCTTGCCAGTGATGAGTGAAGGCTCAACAATCTCAGCCGAAATTTTCACTCCTATTTTCAAACTCGTATCACCGACAAGTTTTGCCTCCAACTGCGCTGGTGGCGCCAGGTTAATTGGTTCACTGCGCGGAACAACACCAGTGTATTTCAGACCGCTTTCTAAGGAAAATGGCTCGTAGGTTACAACGTCAGCCGTATCACGAAATCGCAGGAAATTGTAATCAAAGGCATTCACCGCATAATAGTAAGTAAAACCATTTGCCACCTTCTCATCAACATAGGTATAGAAAAGTCCGGTATCATTAGCGATAGAGCGCAAGGATTCAGCGGTCAGAGAATCTTCAAATTGGATACCATTTACCACATCGCATTGCGCAAGCAGTAACCAGTTAACTCCGCCATCGTCACTTCGATATATTTTGTATCCCTCAAAATCATATTCTTTGTAGTTAGGATTGTAGCTCGGTGAAGTGGTATCAGTTGTTTGCGCTACTGGGTAGAATTTATCCGGCACGAGTTCGGATAAATTATTCCAGGTTATGGTCACTTTATGGTCACTCGGGATTAATCGAACCGTAGGATTGGGCGGCGGTTCAGGTAAAAGCCAGCCCTGGTCATAGATGAATTGAGCTTCAGCCGCAACTTTTGCCAGGGGCAAAGTATCCCAAACCGTTGGTGGTGATCCGCCCGAACCTGGATATTCAGCCGCAATTACGGCAACAATAATATTGGTTACTGAATCCGGCGGCAGCACAAAAGTACCAGAACACTGGATGAATCGTTTATCCTTTGGTTCGAGGTCAATGCTGTCATAAGGTGTTTTTATTCTGGTGCGATAGTCATAACCAGCCAAAGTTAAATACTGGTCAGGGTCTTTTACCGGGTCAATCTCAATCGTGAACATCTTAAATGCGGTCATACCTAAACGCATGGTATCACCAGGACCGGCGCGCGGACTTTCCAGGAACTTATAAGCTATCGCACCTGGGGTTCCACTCTCCCAATCAGAACCTGATTCTCTGCCATCATTATCATAATTATAACCAACACCTCTTACCCGAAAGGTATCAGCACCACTACCAAACAACTTGTCCTTGATGAGTCCGACCATATCGTCGGTGGGAAGACCAATATCAGCATCCATCACCACACCCAGGACCATATCTTTAAGAGTATCTTCTGAGACGTTCTTAACCTTATAAAGCAAAAAGAAGATGTCTCGGTTGGAAGGATAGTTCCAGGCATAAACCTGAAGAAAAATATCAACCCCAAGTGGTTTCCCTGGTTCGAGATGCCATTCTGGGTCAGCATCCGAAAAACACATCCACATATCACCGGCTGAGAAAAAGGTAGTCGGAACCAGACCTAAAACAGTATCCAGGGAATCAGCAACGAACCGCTCTTTAAATTCGCTTCGGTCAATATCCCAGGACCCAGGATACTTGTAAACCCGGTCCCAAGCACCACCATATCCCGCTTCATAGTAACGAGTCAGAGACGGTACTAACTCCGAGGCACCAGAATTAGGATTATAACCAAAGCTGACCAAAGTATCCAACCGACCAGGCTCATCCGCTCTTGGTTTAAGTGCACCAACCCAAATTCCAGCACCGAAGATATAGTGATTGGTTAGGGGATAAGGCCAACTACCACCAGCAACATCCCGCCGAGTACCAACATCAATACCAAATCGTCCGTCATTGTAGAAAGGACAGCGCCAGCGGTTGACTTCAAGCCATTCCTTGTCATGGACACGTGCTGAAGGCGCTAGCTTGGAAGCAGTACGAGCTAGAGAACTTGAACCAAGCAGGAAAATTATAAGAAGAACACTAATTCCCAGTTTTTTCAAATTCATTTTTCCTCCTCTAATCCGCCAATGGCGGATTTCTCTCTCAGAATGATAGGTTCAATCCGAAGCGAATCTGACGTGGTGGTCCATAGTTGGTTGGTGAGTTCTGATAGTCATCGTATGCGCGCATGAAGGCATTAAATTCTTCGTTCCGGGTCAAATACCCATCGTGATTCGCATCGCGGGCTGGATTATAATACTGGTCGCCAATTACCATTCCGCCGCGAAATTCGCCTTCAGAATAGATCCGTCCGGAATTCGAAGCACTACCGGTCGCTGTCCATACATTCATTACAGTTAAGGTATTTAACAGATTGAAAATATCACAAGTAAGTCCAACTTGGGTCCTGCCTATCATAAAATTCTTGGCTAACCTTGCATCCATAGTGAAACTGGATGGATAACGTCCTGAGTTCACATCACCAATCTGATTGCCTCTTAGGTCAGTCGGGGTATAAGGTAGTCCAGTTCCAAATCTTGAAACAGTCGAAATGATCATATCTCGCAGCGGAATGAAGATAAAATCAGAAGGGAATGAGGTTCCAATATCGAGTGATGCTGAATGGCGTCGGTCGTGATCTAATGGATAATCGACCTGTATCGGATCACCACCCCGGAAATACCAATCGGTAGCAGTTGCGGCGGTTCCTTTTGCCACCTGCAATGTGTAAGAGAATCTTGCCTGCCAGTAGTTACTGAGTCGTTTGTTAAACCCTATCTCGAATCCGAGTATCCTGCCATATTCGACATTATAAAATGTCGTATAGCTCATCGGTAAGGCTGGTACTGGTCTTGTGCCCGCTAAGTCAAAAACATCCTTATAGAAAGTGGTCAAATCAAATCCGATATAGTCCGAAAGCTGAGCATCAAATCCGGTCTCATAGGCTATCGTCTTCTCTGCCTCTAAATCAGGATTGCCGACAATGATATTGCCACGTCGAACAATATCTGCGGTCAAAGATTGATAGAGGTCGGCAAAGATTGGATTCTTGAAGAAATGTCCATAACTGAAGCGAAACTTAATGCGGTCGGTAATTGGGAATGAAATGCCGAACCTTGGCGATACCCTCAGTTTCATCTGGACATCGACCATGGAATCTTTCAACAATGAATCAGGCCAGAATCTTTTCTTAACATTTGCATCTAAATAGTCAAATCGTAATCCTCCGCGCACGAGCAAGTTTTCAAAATCGGCTCGGTCCTGAATATAAGCCGCTCCGGTTACCGGTTTATAATCGTATGCTTCCCAGAACGGATTAGGGTCCCAGGGTAAGGAGTTAGTATATTCGCGTAAGGAATAGCGTTTGATATCGACTCCGGCTTTTAGTTCATGGATTTTTTTGATGTTATGGGTAAAATCTGCCTTGACATAGTAGTTTTCAGTACCACGGAAATGCCAGATTCGATTGTCGCCTTTACCATAGAACAGATTATAAACTCCGTAAGGATTATTATGCCAGTATTCGGGCTGTAGGAACATATCTACTGTTTCACCTTCAACCACTTTCTTCAAAAGATAGAGCTTTAGTATTCTTACTGCAGGGTCGGCTGGGATTGTCTCATTACCAATCACTGTGTCATTTTTACCAAACACGAAGTCTTCAGCTTTAAATTGGAATGGGTCCCAAAACCAGCTGGTTCCATTATCCGCTTCTAATTCTTTATCACGTGCGGTCCGCATTAATCCAGTCTTAAACCATCCGGTCTTAAAGGTAAGAACTGATACGTCAGTCAGCATATGGTTGATGTGGAAATTCGCTTTATATGATTTAACTCGATTGCCAAAATTATGGTCTGACCAGAACCTCCAGGAATTAGAGTATCCCTGCCACTGGTAATTAGAGTTATGCCCATCAACCGTAAAGGTGGTTCTAGGCAGTTTTAGGCTGAGTTTGCCTTCAACCGCATATTCATCTCTTGGTGCTGGCACGCGATAACGAACCATAGAAGCATCTTCTTGATGAAGTCGCTCACCGGATAGAAAATATCGTAACCGTTTTACGTTTGGAAATGCTCCACCAAAGGAACCGGAGAGTTTGGTATAACCAAAATTATAGTCTTCACGTGGAAACATCTCGTCGGTGGTTGCTCTTATCTGTCCCTCCAGCCGTTCACTACCTTCTTTGGTTACAGTTTGAATCACTCCGGACATCGCCTCACCGTATTCTGCGTCAAACCCACCGGTGATGACTACAACCTCTTTGATTGCATCAATCGTTGGTCTTGGTGACGACCAGAGTGTCCCATATATAGCGTCCTGGGCTTGAACTCCGTCAATGAAATAGGCGACATCATCAAACCTGCCGCCTCGAATGTGGGTCCAGCCTGATCGGGTATTCTCATAGACTCCTGCTTGCAGTCCTACCATTCCAGTTAAAGTGTAAACCGGTAGTCGGGTGAAATCCTCTGCCAAAATCGGTCGGACGGTTTGTGGCGCTGGTACATATATTTCCCTTGGGGCTTCCACGACTACTCCTGGTACTTCAATCAATGTTGGATTTAGCTTGATGTCGATGATTTTATTCTGATCCGGTAAAACCAGCACTCCGGTCACGGTCTTTGATTCAAATCCGACATATGATGCTGTGATCGAGTAAGTGCCTACCCCAACATTGATGATTTGGTAGCGTCCTGCTGCATCGGTTGCTGCTCCTAATTCTGTGGCTTCGACAATCACATTGACCCCAATTAATGGTTCATTAGTCTTGGCATCAATAATCCGTCCGGTTATCCTGCCGGTCTCGGCTGCATTTATTACGCTCGACGATACCAGCCATACGCTTATCGCTAGTATTATCAGGCGGGATGCGTATTGCATTCTGCGTAGCGATGTTTTCATTGGTCACCTCCTCACTACTGTGCTTGCTTTATTCTTACTGGCAGCTGCCAGACCCTTATCTTTAATGGCGTTCGTTTATAGATGAGCGCTTGCCTGGGTATCACGATGATTGAGATATAATTTATTTCATCTGGATATGCTGTCGCCGGCATCTTGACCCGCGCCCGATTGCCGAGCTCGGGTAATGATTGGTATCGGTCAAAATAACCTATGTAGAACGCCGTGTCTTGTGGATTGAATATCGGATATATCGTGCTTACCTCTAATGTGTCTAGTATTGGATTACTTGGATGTACATAAGTCCATATAGAGTCCGGAAATAAATAGAGATGATGAATCCCATTCTGGATACTGTCAGGCCGATTGTATAATGTCTCGGCTACAGTCTGCTCTTTGCCCCTGACTATGACATAGTATGTATACGGGGCATCATCCTCGGAATCCGGAATCCTTACCGTGGCTCCACCATTAATCTTCTTTAATCGCCATTCTAATGATGACGCACTCTTATCAATTGGCTCAAAGTAGAGGCTGCGCCAGACCTGCCCTTCCCAGTCCTTGGTTATGATTCCAGTAAAGTTAGGGTTAACCGTATCTTTAATCAGTATCGTCTCACCCCTAATCACTGTCCAGCTTAATGAGTCTTTAGTAGTCCAGCCGTCACCAAATAGCATTAGTGTATCAGTGCTGTTTGCTGCGTTCACCGATACGTCATCAATGTATGCTCCTTCGGCTACTCCACTGTCATCAGTCTTGAATCGAAATCTTATCCTGGTCGCTGTCTTTGGGATAGTCGTATCGATGCTCTTGTAGTTGGTATCGGTGCCGGTTTTAACCCATGCCGTTTTCCATATCGTGTCATAATACTCTAAATAGATCGTGTCATTGGTCTCGATATCTCGCCAGTTCATAAAGGTCACCCTGGGAAACTCATAATCATTTAAGTCAACATTGCGCTCCATCCAGTTGTCTTGATTGTTAGCATACATGGCATTCGGCGTGCATTTGACACTATAAGGCTTTGATTGGGAACGGGCTGAATCTTCAATCCTGGTCCAGGGATCACCGGTTCCACCAGTTGTCCAATCGTCTGGGAAATTGGTCATATCATCCTTCCAAATCGTAACCCGATTGATTGGTATAATCGTATCCTTTCGGTAAGCCTGCACTGAATCAATCCCGATTTTGACAACTCCAGCAATTTTTGAAATCAACTCAACCGTCGCGGTCGTATCAAGAATGAAGTATAGGTTTGTGTCTACTCGTGTCGAGTTAACCGTAATCTGAAAACTGACTGGCCAATATGCCTGCTTAATCTTCCATTCAATAGAACGTAACTCAGAAGCAGGAAAGACCTTGCTCCTTAGAAATTTGACCGTGTCAAGGGTTGAGGCAAAATCAAGCCGGCTTAAAAATCCCTGCCATTCTCCTTGGTCGTGGCTCGAGATAACTTGATGAATACTCGCTGTATCGGAAGCATCACCGGTCCAGAATTTTTCCGGTGGCAATCGCCCACAGCCAATTGCTATTAGTCCGATTGTAAAAGCTAATAGCGTAATCCGCCTTAGGCGGAGTATGGCGTATTCAATGAGGGGCAACCCCTCATTCTCCCCGTCTTTTCGGATTTCAGATGAGGATACAAAGGGTTTCCCTTTGTCTCTATATCGTTTCATTATCACCTCACATAATGCCTAACGTATGATGCCTGACACCATAAGCACAACCTATAAATTATAGTTGAACCTGATGCCAAGCATCACGCGCCGCTTATTCCTTGAAATAGATTCAACACTGAAATCACTGAAAGACACCGAATATTTTTCAGTGTTTTCGGTGTTATTCGGTGTTTAATAGTGTTTTCAGCCACCTTCAGTGTTATTCGGTGTTGAAAATTTCATATTTCCTTATCGGGAAAGAATCACTTTTCCAGCGATGTTTCCGGTTTTTGAGGAAACATTATAGAAATACACACCACTATTTACGAGTGTCCCATTGATATTGCGACCATCCCAGGTGAGTTCAGATGTTGGAGATTGGATGTTGGATGTTAGTAGCTCGCACACTAATTTGCCGGTTACATCATAGATTCGGAGTTTTGCTTCTCCCAGATCAGGTGGCAGAGTGAATTTAACCCTTTTTTGGAATGGATTGGGTGTTACGGTAAGAGTTAAGAGTTTCTTTTGTGTGGGTTTGCTTTCAGCAATTCCGATTGGATTGAGTGTATCGTAAGTTTGGTAATAGAGGTTACCGGTTGCCGGGTAATCACCGGCATTGTGGTATATCATTCCTATCAGAACCTTAGTACCATTATCAATCAGGGGTGCATTATGAGCAAATTCAAGATGGTTCTCTTCAATATCGTCACCATTGAATGTGCATCTTCCATAATCAATCCAGGTATCTTGATTAGCTGGTCGGACAAATATTCCGCAATCAAATACGGTATCACCCGGTATAATTAAAAATGCCTGATAGCCAATATAGGCATTACCATTATCATCGGCGGCAATGGTTGGGAATCGGGCATAGGTCTGGGGTGCGGTTGAATCTCCACCAACCAATTTTGTGCCTTTGAAATGCCAGCTTCCAGCCGAACCAGAATCCGGACGATAAACCCAAATTTCACCATAGTCATAGTTTGCGGTGCCCAATTTAAGGGTAGCAACCGGAGTATCGTTCACCACCTCGCAATCATACATATACCACCAACACTTGATATCCGACATATCTTCATAAGGTGGAATATCTTGCCAAATCGGTTGTGGGTCGGTCCAGGTTTCACCATAGTTAAACGATTCACAAAAATAAGGCCAATAACGGTCCGCCGTACCTTCTACTAAACGGCAAAATAAGAAGAATATATAACCATCGCTGCCAAATCGGAAATGTGGACCCCACATCCAATCTAATGGACCAGGGAAGAAAACTCTACCGTTATCCCAGGATTCACCATAATCAGTCGAACGCCAGATATAGCCTTCATAGGTTGTCAAATAGGTGCCATTGTTGACCGCGGTATAGATGACAAAGCTATCCTTAGCCGCAATCGCACTTGACCAGACATCCCAGTCTAAACTATTTGGCATCTCATAGGCGGCAGTAATCAAGCCATCTGGATAACTCACTTCTTTTGCGTAAAAGGTTGGACTCGCATCGTAATTCGGGGGGTTAGATTGCGCTGCCTGATGCCAGGCATAATGAATCATAAAATCAGTTTCTGGCCAGTCTTGTCTTGCATCCAATCCAGGATAAACCCTTCGGGCATCAAAAGTAGAAAGTGGTCCATAATTGGTCCAGGTAACGCCTCGGTCAATTGAATATGCTGCCATCACCTGAAAAATATTAGTTGGGTCACCACTAAAACGAGCATAGATTACCGCAACGTTCTGACCGTCTTCGGCAAATATGATATTTTTACCGGGTGAGCCAGCGGTTGACCTTAAATCAGGGATTGAGGCAATTATATTCTGGTCTAGACTATAAGGAGAAGGAGGCGGTGGCAGTGGTTTAAGACTCCCATCAATATTACCAATAAGTGGTTTGGCTTCAATATTCGGAGCCCGGGCAACATTTGCCGCAAAACCAACCATCACAACCAGAACTAATGTTGTTACTACTAACTTCATTTTTTAACTCCTTTCTTTGATGCTATATCCGCCTGAGGCGGACTACCCGCATCACGCCCGATGCTTCTGGCATTTAGTCCGCCTGAGGCAGATTCTGCGTGATTGCGTATTGCGTATTTTGTTTTTAACCCTATTATCTTTTGATTAATCTTTCACCTCCTTTCTTATTAAGAAATTAATGTCAATGCTTGAGCCTGAACGCTACCTGCATCATGCCCGATATCCGCCTGAGGCGGACTGGCATTTAGCGTTAAGCATAAAGCGTTCTGCGTGATTGTGTCATTTAGCATTTTCTTACTACCTCCCACCAGTTAAAGTAAAGCGGAAGGGAATTGAAACCCAAACCCGGACAAACATATCACGTTGTTTAGCGGGTGTGAAACGGGCTTGAAGAGCAGCTTTTAGTGCTGCATCGTCTAAAGCCGAGTTTCCGGAGGATTTTAAAATTTTTGCATCGGCAATCTTACCATCAACATCAACTAATGCCTCTACTACCACTTGCCCTTCAATGCCTGCAGCACGTGCCAGTTCAGGATAAGTTGGTTGTGGAATATACTCGGGTTGTGGTTTAACTTCAACTTTCCAGAAAGGAACAACTGGTACTTCGGTCAGTTCTGGTTTCTTAGTTATCTCGGTAAATTCGGTAGGTGCAATCGTTGTTGCCTCAACTTCTTCGGGCACTTCAGTTGCAACTGGCAGTTGGGGTCGGGCAACCGGTGGCGGCTCAGCCAATTTTTCTAATTCAGGCGGCAACTCTTCCATAACGGTTGCCACTTCTCTTCTTAATGAATAAGGAGTAACCTCAAACTCTTTGGGCAGTATAATGAATGCTGTCAAAATAATAACCAATGAACCAATCATACCAATGCGAAATGACCGTGCGTAATAAACATCCTCATCCCATAGGCGTATCATATTAGCCTCCTTTGCGTTCGTATTCAGTAGCAAAGGTTACCTTGAGTACCCCTGCTTCTTTTAACGCTTCCAGGATATCGTTCACTTTACCGTACTCAATATCCTGGTCGGCTCGAATCACGGCAATCAAATCAGGATTGTCACGAAATTTTCCTGCCATCACTGAAGTTACTCCACGCAAATCCAACAAATTATCATTTATTGTAGTTCGACCGGCTCGGTCCAACCAGACAAAAGCGGTATTGCGCCGTTTCAAAATTCTTTCGGTCGATTCGGCTTCCGGTAAAAATAATTTTAATCCCCGTTCGGTCCGGAAAACGGTAGTAAGCATAAAAAAGATAATCAGCAGAAAGGCGATATCGGCAGTTGAGGCAGTAGGTATTTCAGGTTCGGAAGCTCGTCGTAAACTAATCTTTTTCATTTGGACGTCTCCTCTTTTAAAGAATAAAACACTGAAAAGCACTGCATCTTCCGAAAAATATCGAAATCATTTCGGTGCGCTTCAGTAACTTCGGTGTGATTCGGTGTTAATTTCTTCATTTGGACGTCTCCTCTTTAACCGGAATCAGACTGATTCGTTCGGCTTTGGTCAATTTCAATTCGTCATAGACTTCAATCATCGTCTTATAAGGAGCAGTTCTTGAAACCCGCAGGGCGATTACCAATTCTTTATTCTTTGCCAACGTATCAGAAACTATTGCTCGCACCTCAGGAATTGCGACAATTTTATCTTTAATCAGAACCTCACCGTTGGGGTTAACCGCAATCGTGAGGATATTTTCACTTTTGATTTTTACCTCTTGCCCCTTTTCGGGCAGGATAGTCTTTAATCCTTTTTCCCGGCTAAAGATGCTTGTCGTCATAAAGAAGATGATAATTAAGAAAGCAATATCACCCATGGAGGCAGTAGGAATACCTGGTCCTCTTACGATTCTTTGTTTCAACTTCATTTACACTCGCCTCCCCTTTTTGCCTCAAGGTAGTCAAGCAATTGAGTAGAAGCGGTTTCCATATCTCGGGTATAACCATTGATTCGTCCAGAAAATAGGATATAGATAATTGCCAGTGGTGCAGCAATAATCAATCCCCACTTGGTCGTGATTAATGCTTCAGAAATACCTGAGGCTACTACGGTTGGTTCAACTTCACCGACTGCAGCAACTGCAGCGAAAGCCCGAATCATACCGTTTACCGTACCCAAAAATCCGACAAAAGGTGCAACCGTTGTCAGTCCAGCCATTAACGCCATACCCCGGTCAAGAAATCCTAATTCCGAAGTGCCAGCTCGCATCAATGCGTCCTCCATCATAGCACGGGTCTTACCTTCTTTCTCCATTTCTAAAATTGGTTTTAAGGTTCTTGCGACTGGACTCGGGGTTTTTGCACAGAGTTCGATTCCAGCTTCGACGCCGCTTTTATCAACTGTCTCAATCAATTTTGCGACAAAAGTTTTGGCATTCAATCTAATCTTTATAAAGATGGTATAAAGTCTTTCCAGAACAATTGCTAATCCAATTACTGCGAGAGCAAGTAAAAACCACATGAAATCGCCACCTTTTGAAAATTCGCTAATCATTAATCCTCCTTTTCAGTTTCATTACTTAATATGATTAACGATTTTAGGCGTTCTGTCAAGCATTTTTTTAAGGGTATTCACCATTAGAAATTTTAACTAGATTTGATGAATATTGATACTTTTTGCCTGTTGTATCCAACGCTTTATTTCTAACGGGGTGATTAAAATCTTGACAGTTTCCAAACTCTCTTTAAGATGAACCGATAGTAAATCATGAAAATTGACCCGATTGATTTGAATATCATCCGAGAAGTGGAAAATGGCTGTAGAATTTTTTTAGACCTGATGGAAAAACGGTTAAATTTAAGCCAAGAAGAAATTAAACTCCGATTACAAAAATTAGAATCGGAACGATTGATACAAGCCTATAAAGTAATTATCCTTATCCCACCCTTTCTTGGTGGAGAGTGGAGTTTAGGTAGCTGCCTGGCAATCGCTACCCAATCAGAAGGGGCAATTAACCAAATCATTGAAAAATTGCCGTTTGTCACTGAAGTATCACAAAATTCAGCCTTGCCGGATGGAATCGGTCCAAATCTTGGAATACTCTTC
>Ga0224506_10001511_pt1 | contig 16550 bp, 12 predicted proteins | sample SF_Jan12_sed_USG_2_FD_169108 | JGI IMG/M metagenome (GOLD analysis project Ga0224506, IMG submission 169108) | Sediment microbial communities from San Francisco Bay, California, United States - SF_Jan12_sed_USGS_8_1 | ecosystem: Environmental > Aquatic > Marine > Sediment | place: USA... | reverse complement strand
TGCACAGACAGTAGGTGGTGTGCTGCATGGTAAGGCAGATAAGAAAATATTATCACTAAAGGTCATGGATCAATCAGACTCGAGTTCTGTCACATTTATTTCAGATAAGAAATTCATACCTTACTTATCAGAATGTAAAGCCGGAGTGCTATTGGTCAATAATGTTTTATTATCAGGCTACGCTGGTGATTACATCTTGGTTGATGACCCCTATTTAGCGTTTGCTCAGGTTTCTGCCTTGTTTGATCCGGAGCCTAAAGTCGCAGTAGATATTCATAGAACAGCCGTCATAGAAGAATCAGTGACTCTTGGTGAGAATGTAACTATTGGTGCTAACGCTGTCATCGGAAAGGGTGTGGTTTTGGAAAATGGCAGTTCTATAGGACCTAATGTAACCATTGGAGATCAATGTGTTATCGGTGAAAACTGTATTATTTATCCAGGAGTGATCCTGTATCATCAGGTTGTTGTTGGCAAGAACTGTAGAATACATGCAGGTACTGTTATTGGCAGTCATGGCTTTGGTTATGCAAGCAGTCAGGATAAGTGGCATAAAATTGCTCAAATCGGCCGGGTCATTATCGGCAATGATGTTGAGATAGCGGCTAATTGCGCGATTGATAGGGGTACTATTCAGGATACCATTATCGAAGATGGAGTTAAGATCGATAATCTTGTGCATATTGCACATAACGTCGTTGTGGGTGAACATTCAGCTCTGGCAGGGCAAATAGGTATATCCGGGTCAACCCAAATTGGTCATCACACTTTGGCGGGAGGTCAGGCTGGGTTTGCAGGACATATAAAAACAGCTCCCCGGTCAGTATTTACCGGACAAGCTATGATCACCGGTAATGTAAACAAGCCAGGTGTTTATTCATCCGGAATAGGCTATTTACCCAGCAAAGACTGGCGTAAAATGGTTGCCCGTTTAAGACGACTGGATGAGCTCTCTAAAAAGATCACAGTATTAGAACAAAAAGCTAAACAAAACATATAAAGCATTCGTTTAAAGATAGGGAAAGTCTAATCCAGACACATCTTTGGGATTTGTGACTTTCCGTCAACTAACCGAGTCGAAATAACTCGAATTAATATCAGGACAATAAGATTTATGACCGATTTGACTTTACCTCTGGATTACCAGGAAATTAAGCGTATCCTGCCGCATCGTTACCCTATGTTACTCGTTGACCGCATTGTTGAGTTAGTTCCCGGCAAGTTTGTTAAGGGGTATAAAAACATAACGGGTAATGAAGATGTCTTTAATGGGCACTTTCCTCAGCAGGCAATCTTTCCTGGGGTAATGATTTGTGAGGCACTGGCACAGGTTGCCGGCGTTTTAGGATTTGTAACAACAGGTAATAAAGCAGAAGATGGATACCTGCTCTTGTTTGCTGGCCTGGATAATGTCCGATTCAAGCGTCAAGTGATTCCGGGAGATCGCCTGGATATGGAAGTTGACTTCGTTGCTGGAAAACGAGGCATTTATAAAGTGAAGTGTAGAGCCAGTGTTGATGGCGAACTCGTTTGTAATGCAGATTTAATGTTTGCAGAAAAGAAGGTATAGATAATTGATTCATGCTACCGCCATAGTTGATCCGGGTGCCAAGTTGGGGAAGGATGTAACTGTCGGTCCTTACTCAATTATTGGTCCTGATGTAACCATTGGAGGTCATTGTGACATTGGTCCTCATGTTGTTATTCGCGGTGAAACTGTCATTGGTGATAACAACCGGTTTTTCCAATTTAGTTCAATTGGTGAAGATTGTCAGGATAAGAAGTATAACGGTGAATCTACTCGCTTAGAGATTGGTAATAATAATATCTTTAGAGAATTTGTTACCGTTCATAGGGGTACGATACAAGACCAGGCAGTCACCGTTATTGGTAATGATAATCTCTTTATGAATTATGCTCACATTGCGCATGATTGTGTCGTTAAAAATAATTGTGTTGTTGCCAATGGTTCCCAGGTTGCCGGCCATGTTCATATCGGTGAGGGTGCAATAGTTGGTGGTGGTTGTGCGATTCACCAATTTTGTAAGATTGGTGATTATGCCATGTTGGGTGGTGGTACCGTGTTGCTGAAAGATGTCCCAGCCTTTGTTTTAGTTCAGGGATATCCAGCTGCAGCCCATGGTATGAATTACGAAGGCATGAAACGTCGGGGTTATAGCAAAGAGCTTATTAATACATTGAGAAATGCATACAAATTAGTCTATCGAAAAAGTACTCGCCTTCAAAATGCTCTTATAGAATTGCAGTCCTGGGAAGATGAATCAGGTGAAATTAAACGATTCTCCGACTCAATAGTAAATTCGAGTCGGGGTATTGTGCGTTGAGTCAGCGCCGTCTAAGAATCGGGATTGTAGCGGGAGAAGCCTCAGGAGATATACTGGGTGCAAATCTAATCAAAGCAATCAAGTCAAAATACTCGGAAATTGAGTTTGTTGGCATTGGTGGCCCTAAGATGATTGAGCAGGGGTGCATCAGTATGGTGCCTATGGAACGACTGTCGGTCATGGGTATTGTAGAGGTACTCAAACAAATCAGGCCACTATTGGAGATACGTCGTCGTCTGATTAAGCATTTTATTCAATCTCCTCCTGACATTTTTATTGGAATTGATTCCCCGGATTTTTGTATTCCTGTTGAGCGACAGCTAAAAAATTCCGGTATAAAAACCGTTCATTATGTTTCACCCTCTGTGTGGGCCTGGCGCCAGAATCGGGTATTTAAGATTAAAAAATCTGTTGATCATGTATTGTGCTTGCTGCCATTTGAAAAAGAGTTTTATGATCGCTTTGATGTACCAGCAACGTTCGTGGGCCATAGTTTGGCAGATGAAATACCTTTAGAACCAGACACTAATTCCGCACGCAGAGAACTGGGAATAGCCGAAAGTAGCACTGTTGTGGCGATTATGCCCGGCAGTAGAAAGTCCGAAATACAGCGTATGGCGCCCATTTTTTTGCAGGCAGCACAGCTAATTAAAGCGTCCAAGCCAGATGTTGAGTTTATTATTCCTGCGGTTAATGACGGTTGCGAAGCTTTGATCCATGAACTCCTTGCGAATTATTCCGGGATTGACGCCAGGCTAGTCTTAGGTCAGTCACATCAGGTTATGCAATCTGCTGACGCAATATTACTTGCTTCAGGTACAGCTGCATTAGAGGCCATGTTACTCAAAAAACCCATGGTGGTAAGTTATCGACTTGCTCCGGCTAGTTGGTGGTTAGTCAGCCGATTAGTAAAGGTTAAGTGGGCCTCACTGCCAAATTTATTAGCGAACCGTAAAATAGTGCCAGAGTTTCTTCAGGATGACGCGAAACCTGAAAGTCTGGCTCAGTCAATGGTTCAATGTCTGGATACAGAGCAACAAGCTGAAACCAGACAGATTTTTATGAACATTCATCAGCAATTAAAGCAATCAGCAGATGAACAGGCTGCTAATGTTGTTTTAAATTTAATGTCTTGAATGGCTTACGAATACCTTGAACGCCAGTATTGCCCAGCAGGGTTAATTGCCGGAGTAGATGAAGTTGGCAGGGGACCTCTTGCAGGTGATGTAGTAGCCGCGGCAGTTATCCTGGATCCGACTAAACCCATTCAGGGATTGGCTGATTCTAAAAAGCTTTCTGAAAAAAAACGCGAACAGTTATTTGAAGAAATTATGGCTAAGGCGCTTTCCTATAGTATTCAACGATCCAGTGTTAGCGAAATTGATCACATTAATATACTGCAAGCCAGCCTATTGGCTATGAAAAGGGCTGTATTATCTCTCGATATTAAACCCGATTTTGCACTTATTGATGGAAATAAAATACCGACTGGCTTAACCTGTCCTGCTGAATCTATCGTCAAGGGTGATAGCCGGGTATATGCTATTTCAGCGGCATCAATTCTTGCAAAGGTAACCAGGGATCGTGAAATGGCACTAGCCGATGTTATGTATCCAGGTTATGGGCTTGCACAACATAAGGGTTATCCGACATCTATTCACCTTGAGGCCATAAAAATATTGGGCATCACGCCAATTCATCGAAGATCATTTAAACCGGTTCGCGATGTTCTTAACTTAGACCACGTACAAACAGAATTGTTATGACAAACCAATCAAATCAGCCTTTTATCCACCTTAGAGTGCACTCTGAATACTCCCTGGTTGATGGAATCGTTCGAATTAAGCCCTTGTTGGCTGAGAGTGTTTCACAGCTATCTCCAGCAATTGCGCTAACTGATCTAACGAACCTATACGGGTTGGTTAAGTTTTATCAGTCTGCTGTGTCAATGGGCATTAAACCCATATTGGGTTCAGATCTTTGGTTAGAAAATGAAGACGATTCAGATAAGCCTTTTCGAATGCCGGTGTTATGTCAGAATCAGGAAGGATATAAAAATCTTAGAGAGTTGATTTCTCGTGGTTTTCAGGAAAATCAGCAAGATGGCCGGGCCTTAATTAAAAAAGCATGGCTATTGGAGCAGCATGAAGGATTAATTCTTCTGTCTGGTGCCAATTATGGCGATTTTGGACAGGAAGTTATCAAGGGAAATACTGCTCAAGCATGTGAATTAGCCAAACAATGGCAGTCCGTTTTTGGTGATCGATTTTATCTTGAATTACACCGTACCGGACGACAAGGTGACTATGAAGTTGTTGAGCAAAGTGTATCTATTTCTAAACAATTAGGTATACCTGTTGTTGCGACGAATGATGTTATGTTTTTGCAGTTCGATGATTTTGAAGCGCATGAAACTCGCGTTGCTATTAACGAAGGTATGATACTTGATGACCCAAGACGCATAAGGCAGTTTAGTGATCAACAGTATTTAAAAACTTCGGATGAGATGTACCAGCTGTTTGAGGACATTCCTTCTGCTATTACCAATACTCTTCAAATTGCCGCTCGTTGCAGCGTTGAGGTTCGTTTAGGAGAGTATTTTTTACCCGAGTTTCCTATTCCGGAAAACCTCAATAAGGATTCGTTTTTTCAAACCCATTCTTGGCAAGATATTGAAGGTCGGGTTGAAGCCGCCATGCGGGTTAATCATCCGGATGCTGACGTTACACCGGCATGGACGACTCAGTTATTGGAAGGTATCTTTTTTCACAAGGTTTCAATTGAGGGGCTAGAGCAACGCCTGGAAAAAATAGTACCGCCTGGCTCAGATAATTATGACGCCCGTATAAAACCCTATTATGACCGGCTCAATTTTGAAATGGATATCATTATTCAAATGGGTTTTCCAGGTTACTTCCTGATTGTTATGGACTTCATTCAATGGGGGAAAAATAACGATATTCCTGTAGGTCCCGGGCGGGGCTCAGGTGCTGGATCTCTCGTCGCCTATGCTCAAAAAATTACTGACCTTGATCCATTGCAATATGATCTTCTGTTCGAGCGATTTCTGAACCCTGAACGAGTATCTATGCCTGACTTTGATGTCGATTTCTGTATGGATGGTCGAGACAGAGTGATTGCCTATGTATCCGATACCTATGGTCGCCAGGCGGTCAGTCAAATTGTTACCTTTGGTACTATGGCTGCCAAAGCTGTAGTTAGAGACGTAGCCAGGGTACAGGGCAAGAGTTATGGCCTTGCAGATCGTTTGTCAAAAATGATTCCATCAACGCCAGGAACAAAGTTGGCAGATGCCTGGGATGAAGTTCCAGAGCTGGTTGAATTTGTCAATGAGGATGAAGAAGCTCAGGAAATCTGGGTGATGGCAAAACATCTTGAAGGAATAACCCGACAAACGGGTAAACATGCCGGTGGTGTTGTAATCGCACCAACCAAACTTACTGACTTTTCACCCCTGACCTGTGATGAAGATGGTAGCGGACTGGTTACCCAATTTGACAAAAATGATGTCGAGTCTGCCGGTTTGGTTAAATTTGACTTTCTTGGGCTCAGAACACTTACAATCATTGATTGGGCAATAAAAAATGTCAATCGCATACGTGCCCGTGAACAATTGGATCCTATCCGCATTGAAGATATTGATCTGGATGATCAACCCTCTTTTGATCTGTTAAAAGAAGCAGAAACGACCGCGGTATTTCAGTTGGAATCGCGGGGAATGAAAGACTTAATTCGTAGAATGCAACCAGATAATCTGGAAGATATGATTGCATTGGTAGCCTTATTCCGACCGGGTCCTCTGGATTCTGGCATGGTAGATGATTTCATTAACCGTAAGCGCGGTAAGGCAGAAGTTGCCTATCCTCACCCTGACTTCCAACATGATTCTCTGAAATCAATCCTGGAACCGACATACGGTGTTATTGTGTACCAGGAGCAAGTTATGCAGATTGCTCAGGTGCTTGCCGGATACAGCCTGGGTGGAGCAGACATGTTACGCCGAGCCATGGGTAAGAAAAAACCAGAAGAAATGGCAAAGCAGCGTGAAGTGTTTCGAACCGGAGCCATATCCCAGGGGGTGGACCCGGATCTGGCGATGAAGATCTTCGACCTGGTAGAAAAGTTTGCGGGTTATGGTTTTAACAAATCACACTCGGCAGCTTATGCGTTAGTAGCTTACCAAACACTTTGGTTGAAACAACATTACCCCGCGCCATTTATGGCAGCAGTATTGTCATCTGATATGCAGAATACTGAAAAGGTCGTAATATTCAGCGAAGACAGTCGCCATATTGGTCTTAAGGTCTTGCCACCTGATGTCAATCAGGGCGAGTTTATGTTCACCGTAAACGAGAATAACGATATTATTTATGGTCTGGGAGCGGTTAAAGGCGTCGGTGAAGGCCCGGTTGAAGCCATCATCAATGCACGTTCGTCCGGTGAGCCTTTCACCGACCTTTTTGATTTTTGTAATCGCGTTGATAATCGAGTCAATAAGAGAGTGATAGATGCATTGGTAAAATCCGGTGCCTTTGATCTGATTATACCTTCACGAGCAGTAGCATTGGCTGCAATGGACGATGCTTTAAGGTCAGCGACTCAAAACTCCCGTAATCAAGATGCGGGAATGATTGATCTGTTTGGTTCAATCGAAGAGGAAGACGAGTCCAATCCTTATGATCAGTATTTAAAGGTCAGGGAGTGGTCGATGAAGCAGAACCTACAGGGAGAGAAGGAAACGCTTGGGTTGTACCTGACGGGTCATCCCATTGATGAATATGAATCTGAACTCAAGGAGTTGGTAAGCAATCGACTGAAAGATATTCAAGCGACAAAAGGCACACAAACGAATCAATCTATTGCTGGTTTAATTATTGGTGTTAGAACCATGAAAAACAAACGTGGTGAGACAATGGCTTTTGTTACGTTAGATGACAGAACTGCGCGTATTGAAGTGGGGCTGTTTGGCGATACATTTAACCAGTTTCGTGAAAAAATCGTAGTTGATGAAGTCGTCATTGTAGAGGGTGATGTTAAATACGACAGCTATTCAGAACGTACTAAGGTTTCAGCAAGGCATGTATATAGCATTGATGAATCACGCGAGAAAATGATTCACAGTGTGCAAATTGGTATTGATTCAGAGAAGCCCCTATCTATTGCGCAGCTCAAACAGATGATCGTTCAACGTGAATCGGGAGCACCGGTGGTTATTGAATATTTTCATGAAAAAGCCATAGGGTTAATTAAGTTAGCACCTGCTTTCAGGGTCGCACTGGACGATAAAAGCCTTCAGGATTTGCGTTATCAATTTGGTGAGGGTCAGGTAAAAATTAACTACCGAAAGAATGAAATTAATTTACTCTGAAAAATAATCTAAACTAATCTAAACTAGACTAATTAGATGATAGAAGAAATTTATAAATAACCGGATTTTTCCAGGATCCGGATCAAAAAATAAAAAGTGTTCAGGCTCGAGGTTACAGGCTTATATGCGGATTCAATATGACGATAAACGTGCTGAAAAAACGCAGGAAAGAGCGTTACTGATTTTAAAAAAGTTTGGTATTCCCCCCCATCCCTATGCTTATTCTGTTGCCTATGATTATTATAGTGCTGCTAACCTGGACATAAAGCAGCAAGTTGATCAGTTACTGGCTTTAAATAAAAAAATAGAAGCCGAAGACCTCAAGATTATTTATTATGACAATATTGTATCCAATACATCAGATACAATTGAAGTTTCCGATACTTTACTCAAGCTATTAAACGGCCTGTTACTATCATTAGATCCAAATAACTCCAATATTCAGGAATTGGTCACAGCTTTATCCAGAGCGTCTGAAAATCTTATATCAAACTCAGCAGCATCTTTGAATGATATTAATCAAATTGTGGATGAATTGGTTGAGGTAACAGGTAAGGCGTTAGTGAGCCAAAATGAACTGTCTCATCGTGTCAAAAAAGCAGAAAAAGAAATCATGACATTGAAGAAATCCTTAGAGATCAGTAAAAAGGCGGTTGAGACCGATCCTCTAACAGGTTTGGTCAATCGCTTTGGATTTGACAACGTCATCGCTAATTGGAGTGAAGAGGAACGGGTTAAATGTGGCCTGCTTTTATGTGATATTGATTTCTTTAAGGTTATTAATGATACCTATGGGCATCTGATCGGCGACAAGGTTTTAATCAGGGTTGGACAGGAAATGAAATCTCAGGTTAAAGGTAAAGATGTCGTTTGTCGTTGGGGAGGCGAGGAGTTCGCCGTATTGTTAAAAGATATCTCAACAACATCGCAATTGCGTGAAATTGCTGAATCAATCCGACGCGCTGTAAATGAAATTACACTGGTACATTCTAAATCGAAAGAAGTTATACCTTCGATTACTTTTTCCATTGGCGCAACTTTACTGCGAGATCATGATGACTGGGGTAATATGATAAAGCGCGCAGATCAGGCGCTATATGACGTCAAAGAGCACGGTAGAAATAATGTATCGGTCATTATCTAAAAAGTTTTAATGTTGACAGAAGCAATACTTGTTCGTACTTTCAAAATTTGCTGTGACTTTTAACGCTATGAATAGGTCAAAAATTGCAGTATTGATATTTTATTGCGGATAGTAACCGCGTTAAATGAATTAAACAGCATGGAATAAAACCAACAATGAATCATGATTACCTAGATTTTGAACAGCCTATTGCCGAATTAGAATCCAAAATTGAAGAGCTTCGCCTAGTGGGTACTGACAATAAGTTGGATATTACTGCTGAAATTGACCGGTTAAAGCTTCAGAGTGTAAAGCTGACTAAAGATATTTTCAGTAATTTAACATCTGCACAGGTTGTGAAGGTGTCTCGCCATCCAAAACGTCCATATACTCGTGATTATATTAATATGATTATGACAGACTTCGATGAAATGCATGGTGATAGACACTTTGCAGATGATGGTGCAATCGTTGGTGGTACAGCGCGCCTGGATGGCCGACCAGTCATGGTTATTGGTCATGAAAAAGGCCGTACTGTTCCTGAAAAAGTGAAACGTAACTTTGGAATGCCTCGTCCGGAAGGCTATCGAAAAGCACTGCGCCTGATGGAAGTTGCAGAAAGATTTAAGTTACCTGTGATTACATTTATTGATACGCCTGGAGCCTATCCTGGAATCGACGCTGAAGAACGTGGTCAGAGTGAAGCGATAGCGTTTAATCTTCTAAAGATGTCAGATTTAAAAACGCCAATCATCGCAACCGTAACGGGTGAAGGTGGCTCTGGTGGAGCTTTGGCTATTGGTGTTTGTGATCAGTTAAACATGCTTCAACACAGTATCTATTCGGTTATTTCTCCAGAAGGTTGTGCATCAATTCTGTGGAAAACAGCTGATAAAGCACCTGATGCTGCAGAAGCAATGGGACTTACCGCTCCCAGAATTAAAGAGTTGGGCATTGCAAACGAAATCATTGATGAGCCACTGGGCGGAGGGCATCGGCAACCCGAAGAGATTGCGGCAAACGTTAAGGCAACACTAGTGGCGGCATTAGACAAATACTGTAATATGCCAATCGATGATCTCATTGCCCGTCGTTACGAACGATTAATGTCATACGGACGTTAATGTTTTTAGAAGGATTCAGACATCACACTCTGAATCCTTCATTTACGATATCTTCTTCAAACTCTCTTTGTATCAGTAAACTATCCAGCTATTGTCTCGTTCAATCAATTTCTTTGTAACCGCTTTTTAATCAGTTTCTTGATAATGGGCTAAAAACCTATCCGGCTTATGCGCTATACACCTGTTGCAATAGCTAACTTTTTGTACACCTATGCCTTGAGCAGTTGCAGGTGATATGTAAAACTAGTTTCACTCCCAATAAAACGGAATCCTGGTACTAAAAATTATGTTCCGATTTAAAACATTTGGCCCGCTAACAGATGGAGAGTTGTCGCTGGTTATCGATGAGCACCTTCGTGGTCGTAGAGCTATGGAGGCGATACCAGCTTATAAATTTAAAATCATTAGAAATAGCGACCAGGTTTGGGTTGGTGATATTGATGTTCGTATTGGACTTACCGATAATCTTTATAAATTTGGTGGTCAGATAGGGTACGGAGTTCACTCTCAATTTCGAGGTAAGGGCTACGCAGCCAAAGCCTGCCTGCTCATTCGTCATGTTGCGCTAAGCCATGGCGTAGATGAACTTTGGATCACCTGTAACCCGGAAAATTTAGCATCCAGGAAAACCTGTGTGGCTATTGGAGCAAGGTTGATAGACATTGTTGATATTCCTCCTCATAATGAACTCTATGCACGTGGTGACCGTAAAAAATGTCGTTACTATTGGCCTCTTCATAAAGTGAACTCAGACATTGCCTGATTTAATCCAAAAAACGCTTCTGGACTTTCTGACTCTACAGAAATACAACCAGTTATGGGTTGCTTACAGTGGAGGTCTGGATTCATTAGTGGTTCTCCATGCGTTGCGAAGCTTGTTTCCCAATGTTTCTTTGAACGCCATTCATATTAATCATCAGATGAGTAACAACTCAATGAATTGGCTCAACCACTGCGTTGATCAGTGTCATCAGTTAAATGTAAATCTTCAGACAGTGAATATACAGTTGTCAGGTAAGACAGGTGAGGGTATAGAAGCTGAGGCTCGCCAACTAAGGTACCAGGCATTTAATACGCAGCTTAAAACCGGTGATCTATTGTTAATGGGACATCATTTAGATGATCAGATCGAAACATTTTTTCTGCGATTATTACGGGGTTCAGGTGTTAGCGGGTTGTCGGCAATGCCTGAAACAAGAGCATTAGACTACGGATACCTTGGAAGACCTTTTTTGACTCTGAGCAAATCTCATCTGGAAACCTATGCTAATGAGCATCAGTTATCCTGGATCGAAGATGAATCCAATGCCAATAATCAGTTTGATCGAAATTTTTTGCGAAATCAGGTATTGCCCCTGATATCAACGCGATGGCCGATGTACCGAAAAACCTTGCAGCGTTCGATAAGTATGCTAGCGGAAATAAACAGTCAACAGGGCCTTGAAGTTGAACCAGAAATTCAGTATCGATTAACTGAAAATAATGGGTTGATTGTGACAGGGTTAATGGATATGGATGTTTCATTAACAAAGCGTTTACTGCGGGCGTGGATTCAAAGTCAGCATAAATTACCCCCCTCGCAAAAGCAGCTCGAATCAATCATTGAAACTGTGATTAATGCTCGTGATGATGCGCAACCCATGATGTCGCTTAAAGACTATTGTATTCGTCGATATCGATCGGAACTTTTTATTACTCCTCACCTTGAAGAACCAGATACCGAACATGTTGCCGTTGAAGTAGGCGAAACCCTGGACATTTCAGGCATAGGGCAGCTAACAGCCAAAGTTGTAACGCTGCAAAACAGTCAAGTCGATGCAATTTCGTTAGATTGTGCACCCTTAACCATTCGGTTTCACTATCTGGGAGCATCGATAAAGCCAGCGAATCGCAATAAGAGCAGAGACCTGAAACGATTACTGCAAGAGTATCAGGTGAAACCCTGGATTAGGGACCGATTGCCGTTAATCTATAGTGGTGAACAGCTGGTCGCCGTAGCAGATCTTTTCGTAGTGGATGGTTTTCAGGCGCTTGCTGGTGATCAGGGAATTAAAATCCATTGGCAGCATCCAGATTCTTAACCAATGTTTATTTGCAACTTATTCTGCTTTTAACTAAAAAACAATTTATTGATTGGAAGGTTTCTGGTAATCTGACGTCCCGTCTTTGTACGCATTTATCAACTCGTAATTTTTTGGTTTCAGACAGCTGTTTTGCTGGGCTGAATCTTTGCTATTTGGAATGCAATACACTTTATTTTTTCACGATGGGATCGTTATGACGCGCTTTATATTTGTTACCGGTGGTGTAGTTTCTTCTTTGGGTAAGGGGATTGCCTCGGCATCTCTGGCCGCAATTTTAGAAGCCCGTGGATTAAAGGTTACACTCCTCAAGTTAGATCCCTATATCAATGTTGACCCAGGTACCATGAGCCCGTTTCAGCACGGCGAAGTTTTTGTGACAGAAGATGGCGCAGAAACAGATTTAGACCTGGGACACTATGAACGTTTCGTTCGCACGCGCATGTCAAAAAGTAACAACTTCACAACGGGAAAAATCTATCAGGAAGTTCTGAGAAAAGAGCGTCGTGGTGACTATTTGGGTGGAACCGTTCAGGTCATTCCTCATATTACTGATGAAATTAAACGTCGTGTTATCGAAGGTGCAGGTGCTGCTGATGTGGCACTGGTTGAAGTTGGTGGTACGGTTGGTGACATTGAATCATTGCCATTTCTTGAAGCCGTTCGCCAATTGCGTGTTGAATTAGGTAGTTCCAGAGCATTGTGCATGCACCTGACTCTGGTGCCATATATTGCCACTGCTGGTGAGATGAAAACCAAGCCGACACAGCACTCAGTTAAAGAATTAAGAACCATTGGTATTCAGCCCGATATTCTTCTGTGTCGTTCTGAAAAGGAACTGGATAAGTCTTCACTACGAAAAATATCTCTTTTCACTAATGTTGAAGAACGCGCTGTTATTCCATTACAGGATGCAGACACAATTTATAAAATTCCCACGATGCTAAATACCTTTGGTCTGGATGATTTTGTCGTCGAAAAGCTCGGTCTGGAGTGCTCAGAAGCTGACTTGTCAGAATGGGATGATGTTGCGGATCGTAAATTGAATCCGGAGCAAGAAGTGACCATCGCCATGGTGGGTAAATACATGGAATTATTGGATGCCTATAAGTCATTGATTGAAGCTATGGATCATGCGGGTATTCGCAGTCGTACCAAGGTCAAACTGAAATACATAGATTCCGAAGCGATTGAGCGTGAAGGCCTTGGTCTTTTGAAAGGCGTTGACGCCATATTGGTGCCTGGTGGTTTTGGTCATCGTGGTGTTGAGGGCAAGATAGAAACGGTGCGTTATGCTCGTGAAAATAAAATTCCTTATCTGGGTATTTGTCTGGGGATGCAGGTTGCCTTTATCGAATTCGCACGTAATGTTGCCAATCTGGAAGGCGCCAATAGTACAGAATTTGAGCGGCAGGCAAAGCATCCGGTCATCGGTTTGATTACAGAGTGGATTGAATCAGACGGAAAGATAGTGGAACGTTCAGAAGGGTCTGATCTGGGTGGAACTATGCGCCTGGGTGCTCAGCTGTGTAACCTTAAAAAGGGTACCCTGGCTGCCGAAAGCTATGATTCAACATCAATCGTTGAGCGGCATAGACATCGTTATGAAGTTAATAATCAATATGTTGATCAAATTAAGGAAGCGGGTTTAGTTATATCAGGTAAATCTTCAGATGATGCTCTTGTTGAGGTTGTTGAGTTACCAAGAGATATTCACCCCTGGTTTGTTGCTTGCCAATTCCATCCAGAGTTCACATCGACTCCCAGAGATGGTCATGGACTGTTTAGCGGGTTTGTAAAAGCGGCGACTGAGTATCATAAGCAGTCTGTAGATTAATCGTTATAATGTTTGAAGAAATAATATACTGAAGTTAACCAACTGATCGAAAATTAAGTATTTACTACTAATGGAGTTTGGCATGGCAAAGATTGTTGATATTAAAGCTCGCGAAGTCTTAGATAGTCGTGGAAATCCCACTGTTGAAGCAGATGTCATACTTGATTCTGGAGTCATGGGCAGTGCTTGTGCACCATCAGGTGCGTCAACAGGCTCTCGTGAAGCACTTGAACTAAGAGATGGAGATAAGAGCCGTTATCTTGGTAAGGGTGTGTTGAAGGCTGTAGCCGCTATCAATGGCCCTATTAAAGCCGCGTTATTGGGCAAGGATCCTGTTAATCAGGTTGATATTGATCAGGTCATGATTGATCTGGACGGTACAGAAAATAAATCTCAATTTGGTGCCAACGCGATACTGGCCGTATCACTGGCTAATGCGAAAGCAGCGGCAACCGAAAAAGGTGTTGCATTATATGTCCATATTGCAGATTTGAATGGTACATCAGGACAGTACAGCATGCCTGTTCCTATGATGAATATCCTGAACGGTGGTGAACATGCCGATAACAATGTCGATATTCAGGAGTTCATGGTTCAACCTGTTGGTGCCTCTTCATTCAGTGAAGGCTTGCGTATGGGCGCTGAAATATTTCACGCGCTTAAAAAAGTACTCAACAATAAAGGTCTGAATACTGCTGTTGGTGATGAAGGTGGTTTTGCACCTGACCTTGAAAGTAATGCAGCAGCGTTAGCCGTCATTAAAGAAGCGGTTGAAATCGCCGGTTATAAATTGGGTTCTGACATAACACTGGCAATGGATTGTGCCGCTTCTGAATTCTATGACAAAGAAGCTGGTAATTATAATATGAAAGGTGAGGGTAAAGTCTTCACTTCAGAAGAATTTAACCATTACCTGAAATCACTGACGGACGACTATCCCATTGTGTCAATTGAAGATGGATTGGACGAATCAGATTGGGATGGATTTAAACACCAGACAGAATTGATGGGTGATAAAATTCAGTTAGTTGGCGACGATTTGTTCGTTACCAACACCAAAATTCTGGCCGAAGGTATTGCGAAAGGCGTTGCCAACTCCATTTTGATTAAATTTAACCAGATTGGTTCACTTACTGAAACTCTGGCAGCCATTAAAATGGCGAAAGACGCTGGTTATACAGTGGTCATTTCACATCGCTCTGGTGAAACAGAAGATGCAACCATTGCCGATCTGGCCGTTGGAACCGCAGCGGGTCAAATCAAAACAGGATCATTATGCCGTTCGGATCGTGTTGCCAAATATAATCAATTATTAAGAATTGAAGAAGCCCTGGGCAGTGCTGCTGTTTATAATGGCTTGAAGGAAATTAAAGGACAGGGTTAATAGTTAATCGTCTGTTAGTGTAAAGCCAGGTCTGGAAGCAGTCCTGGCTTTTTTTATGAGTCAGTGGAGATGTTATGTCAATTTGGGTTGATGCCGATGCCTGTCCAAAACCATTAAGAGACATCATGTTTAAAGCGTCTCGTCGGACTAAAACTGATCTGACATTTGTTGCTAATCAGATGATTCCAGTTCCGTCAGATTCCCATATTACATCCATTCAGGTGCCTGCTGGTTTTGACATGGCAGATCATGAAATAGTACGTCGCGCTGCATCAGGAGACCTGGTAATTACCCAAGACATTCCCTTGGCTGCAGAACTAATAGATGTGGGCGTCGAAATTATTACACCTAGGGGGGAATCATTAACACCAGCCAATATCCGGGCACGGCTAAATATAAGAGATTTTATGGACACCATGCGAAGTTCTGGCATACAGACTGGTGGGCCTAAACCCCTGAACGACACCGACAGACGAAATTTTGCTAATCTGCTAGACCAGTACCTAGCGAGACAAAAATAAGGCTGTGGGGTTAGCATGGAAAAATGCTTCATAATTATAAGACTTCTGTAGGTCTGCATCGGCGAGTTAGTTGCCTGTGAGGACTATTGGGCCACGTCACAAAGTGCGCCTTACATTGTAATTCGGCTGTCTAGTGTTCAGCTAAAATGCAAAAAATCGTCAGCTAAAGCAGACTCTTACCCATTATGGCTGTGTTGAAATGGATCGGGTAAGGCTTCAATTGAACCATGTAGGAGCTGATTCATCAGCGAATGTTTTCAATGCGTTGGTAAACATGTACACCCATTCGCTTGCAAGCAGGCTTACGGGTTCACTATTAAATTCTTTAAAACATGGTCGAGGCACAAGTTGAACAGGTTTTCAATATTTGTAAGTAGGCTTTAGCCTGCGATATCGGGAGATCATTGGGCTATTGCAATTGTTAACTAAAATATCAGGGGCACAACACCTAAAGCTTACTTGATCAGATGAAAGGCAATGCTGTCGGCTCTACGTGATGCCCAGTTTCGTCGTTCTCATTGATTTCTAAGAAAATAACGATATTCCACACCGGTTGTTAGCTTCGTGTCATCAATTCAATAATAACGATTGAACCTGTAAATCAGCGCCACCTGTACGGAGGTTTCGTTTTCTATTCTGGTATGGGTGACAAAGTTAACGGTTTGAATGCAAATGGTTTACTGTTAAGATTGCGCAATCGCAGGTGCCCAATATGGGATAATCGGGAAGTATGGTAAAGCCTAAGA
>Ga0224506_10001509_pt1 | contig 16564 bp, 12 predicted proteins | sample SF_Jan12_sed_USG_2_FD_169108 | JGI IMG/M metagenome (GOLD analysis project Ga0224506, IMG submission 169108) | Sediment microbial communities from San Francisco Bay, California, United States - SF_Jan12_sed_USGS_8_1 | ecosystem: Environmental > Aquatic > Marine > Sediment | place: USA... | reverse complement strand
CTGCTCAAGGCACTGCGCACGTGCCTCTTTGCCCAACACAACCTGGAAATCACGCACCATGGCAGGATATGGATGAGGCCCGGCGACGGTGCCAATGATGTAGAAGGTATCGTCGATATTGGTTACCCAGTCACGCATGGCCTCATTGAGGGCATCCTTGAGAGTCTTGGAGCCAGACTCTACAGGGACAACGGTCGCCCCCAGTAACTTCATACGAAAGACATTAATGGCCTGACGTTTGATATCCTCTGAACCCATATAGACGACGCATTCCAGACCCAGGCGTGCAGCAACGGTAGCAGTCGCTACACCGTGCTGCCCGGCTCCGGTCTCGGCGATGATACGTGTTTTGCCCATGCGCTTGGCCAACAGGGCCTGACCGATGGTGTTGTTGACCTTGTGTGCGCCGGTATGGTTAAGGTCCTCACGCTTGAGATAAATCTTGGCGCCGCCCAGACGTTTACTCCAATTTTCCGCGTAGTACAGGGGCGATGGACGACCCACAAACTGTTTCAGATCATATTCGTATTCGGCGATAAATTCCGCATCATAACGATATTTTTCGTAGGCTTCGCGCAATTCATCCAGCGCACCCATCAGGGTCTCTGCAACAAAAAGACCACCATAGTCACCAAAATGACCACGCGCATCCGGGAAGTCTGAAAAGTGTATATCCGCTAAATCGGGATTATTCTGAGTCGGCACGTTGCACCTCTGCTATAAACCGGGCTATCTTTTCGGCATCTTTGATGCCCTTCTCTCTCTCTACACCACTACTCACATCCACCGCATAGGGACGGGTCTGTTGTATGGCTTGAAAGACATTATCTGCTTGCAGGCCTCCTGCCAGAAACAAGGGCTTATTCATATCTGCGGGGAATTGATTCCAGTTAAACGACTCACCACTACCGCCTTTCACGACGCCATGGTAGGTGTCCAGAAGCAGACCAGCAGCATCCTTATAGGTCTTGGCATAAGCCGACACGTCCACACCCTCACGCATAGAGACAGCTTTAATATAGGGGCGGCCGAATGTACCACAATCCGCCGAACACTCATCGCCATGGAACTGAACAAGATCGATGGGGACCTGTTCGACCACGGCAAGGATGTCTGAATCATGCGCATCGACAAACAGGGCCACTTTACTGATCAATGGGGGCAGTTCCCGGCAGATATCCATGGCGGTATCGATAGTCACCGCACGTGGACTTTTCGCGTAAAACACCAGACCGATGGCGTCAGCACCCGCATGGGCCGCTGCCAGGGCATCTTCAGGCCTAGTGATACCACAGATTTTTACACGCGTTCGTGCCATGAAGCCAGCCTTGCTTGGGGTTAGGCGAACCATTTTACCGTAAGCAGAAGTCAACGGCTATTACTGTGCGGCAAAGAGAATTCTGGATAGAGGTAAATAGTGGTAGCGTGGTGCTGATGCCAGGAGCTAAGCGGTCCTTGTTTCAGCTGCGCAATAGCGAAATAAGACTTTCAACTGGCGCAGCATTGCTTAAAAAAGCTCGATATTACTATCTTCAGTCAGGGATTGTTGTTGATTTTCCTCCTCAGCCATCTTCTCCTTCATCAACACAGAAAGCATCAGGTTCTGTTTTGCAACCAGGCCATAAAGACTGTCGCGTATCGAATCAAAGATTTGTGCCATCTCCTGCTCCGCCATGATGAGTTCTGATGAATCGTCCATGACATTTTCAACCTTACCGAGTATGTATTCCTCTTGATCCTCTTCCAGTCCCATACCAGGTAACTTATGAGTCAGATCAGAAAGGACATTGGACATGGTCTGATTACCCGATTTGATCTTCTCTGACATGAGGCCGTTCAGGTGATCAAAGCTGGCCTTTACCACATCAAAGGCACCACCCAAGTCTTCTGCCTGAGAACGTATCATATTCTCTGCCACCAGAGACTTTAGCTTCGCATCCAATGCGCTCAACAAAACGGGCAAGGCATCCTTGATGCGTCCATAACGATTGCCATCCTCGACCGGCATATTCTTCACTAACAGGGAGGCATTGGGGTAGTTGATCACCGTGCGAACACCAAAATCGTGAAAACGCTGTGCATTGTTTGCCGCAATCATCAATTGCTCTTCCAGAGGCTTAACCAGCTCATTAGAACTAAAAAAGTAGTGTTGACCATTCATCTGCATACGCAATACACAGTTAAGCCCCAATGCATTGGTCGTCAGAAAAAATCTGTGAGACAAAGCCTTACAATCATTTATGGTATAACTCTGCTCAACAAAATTCATCACCAGCCCCAGCTCACTGCTACCGGCCATCGCATCCATAGCAGTCTTGTGGGCGAATTCATAATCAATGGATAACTGTGTTAAACGATTTTGCGTCTTGTTATAGGTAAATAACTTTTTATCCAGCAGGATCGCGGCATGTGCCAGCGGAAAGTACTCATCCACACCAAGTGAATAGAACTGTAGCATCAGATCCGGTTCAAGCTGTTCACCAATGTAGATCAGATAGGGCAAAACACCATCCAGTGATGTCTTTAGTTCAGCAAGCGAATTAATGTCTGAGGTATCATCAACGATAAGCACTTCCGTCGACGACATCAGACTGAGCGCGGCCTGGCTCAGGTCATAAAAATAGGAGAAATGATAGATATCCTGATCCAGAGTGGCTATTAATTCTCGTAACTTCTTATTATCGCTAACAACACTTATACGCATACAACTGTCTCATTAATGTAATCGACATACACACTGTATCGGTAGACAGATAGAAGGTATTTAGTAAGAATTTAACAATTTCTAACAAATATTGCATGACAGATGATGATTAATACCAGGGCATGCTACCCGGCAGTGGTAACTTATACTGGTCGGGATAATCCACCTCAGTGAGATAGAGACCGTGTGGTGGAGCGGTAATCCCCCCCCTGGTTCTATCCTGATGGTCGAGAATCTCTCTGGTCCACTCCGGCGCTTGCTCGCCACGACCGATCTCCATCAACACACCGGCGATGTTTCTTACCATGTGATGTAAAAAGGCGTTTGCTTCGATATCCAGGTAAATAAACTCTCCATTGCGAGTAACATCCAGCCTGCTCACCGTTCTTACCGGACTCTTGGCCTGACAGGCCACGGCACGATAAGAGTTAAAATTATGCTCACCGATTAAATAGTTTGCCGCAGTCTGCATGCGCACTTCATCCAGGGGGCGATGACACCATGATGTCCGTATAGCAAGAAATGTCGGGCGAATACTTCGATTAAAGATCACATAACGGTAACGCCGGTGGGTTGCACTAAAGCGGGCATGAAAGGATTCATCCACCGGTTTGGCCCAAAGTATGGCAACCTCTTTAGGCAGGTTGGCATTGGCACCATGAACCCATGAGCGCTCACTACGCACAACATCTGTATCGAAGTGGATTACCTGGCCTGTAGCATGAACCCCCGTATCTGTACGACCCGCGCAGTGAACTCGCACCGGTGTATTAGCGACCTTGGTTAAGGCATTTTCTACTACGGCTTGAACGCTGGGAGAATGGTCCTGAAATTGCCAGCCACAAAATGTCGAACCGTCATATTCCACACCCAGGGCGAGTCGCATACCTACCTGCCTATTGATTGTCCGCGATAAAAGAGAATGGTAGTAAGACTAATGGATAATATAGAAACTAGATCTGATCCAGTAACTCATGCGCTTGAGCAACCTGGTTTTCATTTCCTTCCAGTAATACCTCATCGAGTATGCTGCGTGCACCTTCTGGATCACCCATATCGATATACGCCCGTGCAAGATCGAGTTTTGTGCCCACTTCATCAACACTGTTTAGCAGATCCGGCTCATGATCGCCGATCTCGATAAGACCATCATCATCAACCTCCGGTAATTCGGTATCCAGTGTGATCTCATCAAGTGCGTGATCCAGCGAAATATCTATACTGCTCTCGATATCATCTAGAGTGGCATCGACATCTGGCAGCTCCGATACATCATTGAGTTCATCCAGATCAAATTCGAGCACAGAACCATCAGACGAAGACTCTGCCTCTGCATTTAACGTTAATTGCTCTAATTCGTCATCCAGATCACCCAAATCAAATTCTATGCTTTCAGCGGTTGGCTCGGATATTTGTTCCGCTTCATCCACCGTTAACAACGCTTCAAATCTATCCGCATCATCGACTAAGGAGAGCCTTGCTTCAGATAGATCAATCACAGGAACATCTTGCTTTTCGGTATTCTCGAACTCATGCTGGAAGGCTGCAAGGTCTTCACTGGTTAACAGGCTATCATGCAGTTCCTCCTCTTCCGGGATCACGACATCAGTAGCACTGACAGGTGGCTCTATCTTTCCATCTCGCTTGGCCAGCATGCTTGCCAGATCATCCAGCTTTTGATGGTATTCAGAGTTTTCAGGATTCTTCTCAACAGCACTGGACATAAGGTTCACTGCGGCATCCAGATTACCATAGGCAACAAAAATATCTGCCTGAGTGAGAGGGTCTTCTTCGATTGTGCGCGGCGCAGAGACACCATAATCTGCATCTCGATCTATGAACGTAGAGTTTGTGTGCTCGCTGTTAAATCGATAGTCACTCTCCCCAGCTGCACGGCGCTTGCGGGCAATCACCCAGAACATCGTCAATAATAGTAAAATTGTGCCACCGACTAATCCCATCAGTTGGGGATTCTTCTGTAGCTCACTCAATACCGACCTGAACTGTTGCTGGATACTGGAAGTATCTTGCTCATTCAGCGGTGCGGTCGCAGCCACCGGTGACTCCTTTTGTGTCTCCTGCAAGGCAACCAATTCATCACTCTTTATTTGCATTAAACGCTGTAATGAGGCGATCTGATCTTCCATTGCCTTGAGACGTTCATGCATTTCTTCATTACGTTTATAACTTAGCTCAGCGCTCTGCTCAGCCGCAGCCAGTTCATCCCGCAATCTACCAATTTGTTCGTTCTGTTTGCCACTGCCGGGCTGGCTGGACTCAAGATGTCCTGCAACCGGTTCTTTGCTTTGAGGGCGCTCCAGTGTTAACACACCATCCGTAGTCTCGGGCGATACTGTTTCACTAGTCTGAGCGGCCTTCTGTTCACTGGCTTGTCTACTCGCTTCTGCTTTGGCGCTTGCCGACTCTGCGAGGCTTTGCTTATAGTCCTGCCACAACTGATATTGACGCTTAAAGGCAACACTGGCCTCCTGCACATCCATTTCATAGATATCTTGCGGGTTCTCTATTCGCAACACATAACCGCGCTTGAGATTGTTGACGTTTTCGCGAGTAAAGGCCTCAGGATTATTTCGCAACAGGGCCATCATTATTTGAGGAACTGTCGCATCGCGGTTGCCTCGTATCTTCTCCGCAATATTCCATAACTGTTCATTTCGCTCTACCGGACCATAGACAATACTGGCCTCAGCAGTAGAAACGGATGAAGCTTGAACGTCACTCACCGCTGAATCGTCAGGCCTAGATATGAGCTCCTCTGGCTCTTCGGTCTGTGCGGCAGGTGCATCCCCCTTGGGAGCCTGTGTCTCAGGCGTAGTTAAATCGGGAGCCCCACTACCAAGAAGTTCCGGGGGATCGAGCAAGACCGTAAACTCGCGTAAGAGGCGACCACGCGACCAGTTAACTTCAACAAGAAAGTTTAGATATGGTTCAGAAATGCGGCGCGTAGAGGTAATACGGATATAGTGCGCACTACCCTTTTGTACAATCTTAAAACTCAGGGTATTTAAAATGGGCAATCGTTCGAGACCGATACGGCTATAATCTTCTTCAGAGGCAAGTTTTACTTTCAGCCCCTTTAATTCCGAGGGACTAACGCGAAGAAGTTGTAATTCGGCCTTAAATGGCTGATTTAGGGCCGATTGGGTTTGTAGCTCGCCCAACCCCAAGGCAAAGACCTGTAGTGGGAATAAAATCCCCATTAAAATCAAAACCTTGAACAATCTTCTCACCATACTCTCCGAAACCGATAAATATTTTTTAAAAAATACCTGTTTTCTCAGTTAATTACAATGCTTTCTTAGTGTAGAGTCTTACTTTAAGGGGCTCAATCCAGGTAACTCATTTGCAGAATTTCTGCGACCTTAACCATATTGAGTGCTCGACCCGTGCGCACATTATCCGCAATAAGAACCATACGAAAACTGTGTGTCTCAGACAAAACCTGACGAAGACGACTGACACTAAGGGTTTCTGATTCGGCCCCCTCTGTGACGGGGCTAATCACCTCACCCGTACTGATCTCTACACCCTCTTGCTCTGCAATGAGTTTGCTTAGCTCAGACAGGTTAATAGCGTGCTGCGGACTAAAAATAATATCCAGAGTATCGCCAAAAAACACCGCTACCTGAGTGATAGACGGCTCTACCTCCAACGCATGATCTGCCAGCACCTTTTGTATACCTGTGGCGATTTCTGTCTCTTCACGGCTATAACCATTCTCCAGTACCTCACCAACCTGGGGGAGCAGATTAAAGGCGATTTGTTTAGCGAATACCTTTGACTCTATAGATTGCACATTCAACAGTTTCGCCGTCTGACTGGCCAGTTCAGAAACACCCGCCTCACCGGCAGCGGAAACCGCCTGCAAACAACTCAGGTTGATACTTGAGATCCCTACACTTTCATAAACACTCTGTAAGACCCTCAATACATGCACTGTGTTCGCGTCCGGTGTGGCAATAATATTATGTGTGGCATAATCAGCGATGGCATCATTATTTACCCCGGCGACCACCAGCGGGATATCCTGGGCATGACGAAACACAGGCTGATTGGTGATCACCACAGCACCGGCCTTACCTGCCGCTACCGTCAACTCCACTTGCGTGCCATCTACTTCCGCAAATATGGCAATAGCGACGGAAGAGAAATCGAATCCCTGCCATGATTTAATCTCGATGTTCTTGTTTTTAAACAAGAGACTCGTGTCACTATCGCCTTCTTTTTCCAGGCAATACAGTTTAGCAACGGGAAAGTCCCGTTGTTCCAACAGCTCAAGTACCGCTTTTCCAACCAGCCCCTTGGCACCCACTACTGCAATGTTCATTGATTCAGCCATAATCTTATCTTCCGCTTAAACGGAAAAACGTCTATACCCTTACAGGGTATGTATGCCCTGTATGGCTATAGACGTTTCACACGTTAAAAGTCTCCGCGTCCTACTGTTCTAGCAGGATGCGTAACATACGACGTAGTGGTTCTGCCGCGCCCCATAATAGCTGATCACCTACGGTGAAAGCAGACAGGTAATCATTGCCCATGTTCAGTTTACGCATACGACCAACGGGGACCGTTAAAGTACCGGTCACGGCGGCGGGAGTTAGTTCATTCATGGTCTGCTGTCGCTCATTCGGCACAACCTTGACCCACTCGTTGTGCGTCGCAATGATGTCATGGATTTCGTCCAGAGGCACATCTCTGGTCATCTTGATGGTCAGCGCTTGAGAGTGACAACGCATAGCTCCGATACGTACACACAGTCCATCAATGGGGATCTGGTTGTCGGAACGACCGAGGATCTTATTGGTTTCAACCTGCGCCTTCCACTCCTCCTTGGATTGGCCAGATTCCAGCGGCACATCGATCCATGGGATCAGTGAACCGGCCAAAGGTACACCCCAGTGGTCCTTGGGATAGGCATCTGAGCGCAGGAAATCTGATGTGTTGCGATCAATCTCCAAAATGGCCGAGGCCGGATCATCATTCAGAGCCTTGACGTTGGCATCGATGGCACCCATCTGGCAGATCAGCTCACGCATATTACGTGCGCCAGCACCGGAGGCCGCCTGATAGGTCATGGGAGTGATCCACTCAACCAGCCCCTTATCAAACAGGCCACCTATGGCCATCATCATTAATGAAACAGTGCAGTTGCCACCCACATAGGTCTTGATGCCACTGGCCAGACCCTCTTCAATCACGGATTTATTCACCGGGTCCAGTACGATGATGCTGTCATCCTTCATACGCAGGCTGGAGGCAGCATCGATCCAGTAGCCATCCCAGCCGGACTTGCGCAGCTCAGGATAGACCTCCTTGGTATAGTCGCCACCCTGGCAGGTAACGATCACATCCATCGCCTTCAACTCATCGATACTCATGGCATCCTTCAGCGGCGGTACATCCTTGCCCACATCAGGACCGGCCTGGCCGCTCTGAGAGGTGGTGAAGAAAACCGGATCAATATTGGCAAAATCATCCTCTTCACGCATGCGCTGCATCAACACGGAACCCACCATGCCACGCCAACCTACCAGACCGACCCTTTTCATCTTCTTTTCCTCGTGTAAAACAATCTAATTAACGCAGAGTTCGCAAAGACGCAGAGAATGCAGAAAAAGAAAGATAATTATATCTTTGCGCCCTCTGCGTCTTTGCCTCCTTTTCGTTATAAATCTCTTGCTCTTCTTACAGAGCAGCGACGACAGCGTCGCCCATCTCTTTGGTGCCCACCTTGGTGGTGCCTTCGGAGTAGATATCAGCTGTACGTAGTCCCTGATCCAGAACCTTTTCCACCGCCTTCTCCACTCGATCAGCCATAGCCGCTTCATTGAGCGTATATCGCAACATCATAGCGACAGAGAGGATGGTCGCCAAGGGATTCGCGACACCTTGTCCGGCGATATCGGGGGCAGAACCATGGATAGGCTCATACATACCCTTGCCGTTGGCATCCAGCGAGGCAGACGGTAACATGCCGATGGAACCGGTTAGCATGGCTGCGGCATCAGAGAGGATGTCACCAAACATATTGGTCGTCACCATCACATCAAACTGCTTGGGAGCACGTACCAGCTGCATAGCGGCATTATCCACATACATGTGCGAGACTTCTACTTCGGGATAATCCTTAGCCACGGACTCAACCACCTCGCGCCACATCTCGGTACATTCCAGTACGTTGGCCTTGTCCACAGAGCACAATTTCTTACTACGCTTCATAGCGATCTCGAAGGCAGAACGGGCAATGCGCTCTACTTCAGATTCGGTATAGACCAGGGTATTAAAACCACGGCGCTCACCATTTTCCATAGTCTCTACACCACGTGGCTGGCCAAAGTAGATGCCGCCTGTCAGCTCACGAACAATCATCAGATCCAGTCCGGAAACCACTTCGGGTTTTAGCGTCGAGGCATCCGCCAATTGTGGATAGAGGATGGCGGGACGTAGGTTGGAGAACAGCTCCAGACCAGCACGGATCTTTAACAGCCCCTTTTCAGGACGGATGGCAATATCCAGGGATTCCCATTTGGGACCACCAACGGCGCCTAAGAGGATCGCATCTGCCGATTTTGCCTGCTTCAAAGTTGCTTCCGTCAGCGGCTCACCATAGGCATCGGTCGACGCACCACCGATCAGACCATCTTCCAGGCTTACATCAAGACCGTCCTTTTTTAGGACCTCAATAACCTTTACTGCCTCGGTAACGATCTCGGGACCGATGCCATCACCGGCCAACACCAAAATCTTCTTCGTCATAGTCAACTCCAATACATGAGCATCGATTTAGCTCAGAAAATTAACGCCGAGATCGCAGAGGCGCAAAGAACGTAGAGAAAAATCACTTATCGTTCTCTGCGCTCTTTGCGCTGCTTTGCGAATACTGCGATACTCTTTTATACAAATTCAGGCAAACAACCAGGGGGCCTGTTGTTTGCGTTTTGTTTCATAGGCCTTGATGTCATCTACGTGTTTCAAGGTAAGTCCAATGTCATCCAAACCATTTAGCAAACAATCTTTGCGGAACTCATCCACATCAAAACGAATGCTTGTGCCATTTGGTGTGGTGATGGTTTGGGACTCAAGATCGACCTTTAACTGATAGCCATCACTGGCAGCGTTGTCCTGAAACAACCCATCAACGATCTTCTCATCCAGCTTAATGGGCAAAATGCCGTTCTTGAAACAGTTATTGAAAAAGATATCGGCAAAGCTGGGCGCTATTATTACCCGAAAGCCATAATCCTCCAGAGCCCAGGGCGCATGCTCACGTGAGGAGCCGCAGCCAAAGTTTTTACGGGCAAGCAAAATACTCGCCCCTTGATAACGGGACTGGTTTAGCACAAAGTCCGGATTCAGAGGACGATGGGTATTATCCATACCCGGTTCACCGTGATCCAGATAGCGCCATTCATCAAACAGATTAGGGCCAAAGCCACTGCGCTTGATGGACTTCAGGAACTGCTTGGGAATTATGGCATCAGTGTCCACATTGGCACGATCCATGGGAGCAACCAAACCATTCAATACTGTAAATTTTTCCATATCTCTACTCCGCTATCCACACAGCATCTATTCAGACTGGGTAATTAACGCAGAGATCGCAGAGGTCGCGGAGTGATATTAATTAAAAACTCCTTGCGTTCTCTACGTCTTTGCGTCCTTTGCATTAAGCTGTTAGATCTCTCACATCCACAAAGTGGCCGGCTATGGCAGCCGCTGCGGCCATTGCTGGACTCACCAGATGGGTACGTCCCCCCTGCCCTTGTCGGCCCTCGAAGTTTCGATTCGAGGTGGAAGCACAGCGTTCATCTGGTTGCAGACGATCCGCATTCATCGCCAGACACATGGAACAGCCCGGCTCGCGCCACTCAAAACCTGCTGCGACAAAGATCTTATCCAGACCTTCCTCTTCCGCCTGTTGTTTCACCAGACCAGAACCGGGAACGACCAGGGCCTGCTTGACTGTATCAGAAACCTTACGTCCTTCGGTCACGGCCTTTTGCGCCACTACGGCCGCAGCGCGCAAGTCCTCGATACGTGAATTTGTGCAGGAACCGATGAACACCACGTCCACAGCGATCTCGGTGATTGGCGTATTGGCCTCCAATCCCATGTACTGTAGCGCACGTTCCATACCATCTTTTTTTACCGCATCCGATTCATTTTCAGGATCCGGTACCCGGGCATCCACGCCAACCACCATCTCTGGTGAAGTTCCCCAGGTCACCTGTGGCTGAATCTGACGGCCATCGATCTCCACCACATGATCAAATTTCGCATCCGGGTCTGACGTAAGCCCCTTCCAGTCCTCTACAGCCATATCCCAGTTCTCACCCTTCGGTGCAAAGGGGCGGCCCTTGACGTATTCAATGGTCTTGTTATCTACCGCGACCATACCGGCACGAGCACCACCTTCGATGGCCATATTGCATACGGTCATACGTCCTTCAATAGAGAGATCACTGATGGCTTCTCCGGCAAACTCGATAGCATACCCAGTGCCGCCAGCCGTACCGATCTCGCCGATGATGGCCAATACGATATCCTTGGCGGTAACACCTGCACCGACCTTGCTCACCACGACCTGCATGTTTTTCATTTTCTTTTGTACCAGACACTGAGTGGCCAGCACATGCTCCACCTCGGAGGTTCCAATACCGTGAGCCAGCGCGCCAAAGGCACCATGCGTAGAGGTATGAGAATCGCCACAGACCACGGTCATACCTGGCAAGGTGGCTCCCTCCTCAGGACCGATGACATGGACAATGCCCTGACGCACATCGTTCATGGGGAAATAGGTGATACCAAATTCCTCCACATTGGCATCGAGAGTCTCTACCTGGATACGGGCGATGGGATCTTCGATCCCCATGCTACGATCCGTTGTCGGCACGTTATGATCTGGTGTTGCCAGTACCGTATCTATGCGCCACGGTTTGCGATGAGCAATCCGCAAACCTTCAAATGCCTGCGGTGAGGTCACTTCGTGCACCAGGTGACGATCTATATACAAGAGTGCGGTACCGCCCTCTTCAGTCCGTACCACATGGGTATCCCACAACTTGTCGTATAAGGTTTTTCCGGCCATCGTATCTTCCCATTTGGCAAGACAGGATGTACTCATCCTGTCGCGATATCTGTTTCTAACAATACTTGCGGACTATAGTAGACTTGACTTAATCATTACTCAAATTTATATTTTTCATAGCAAGCATTACTTATTTTCATACTGAGGTCGTCATGGAATTAGCAAATCTACACGCATTTGTGGCTATCGCTGAATATGGCTCTTTTTCTTCTGCCGCAGAAAAATTGTACCTGACTCAGCCCGCCATTAGTAAGCGTATTGCGCAACTGGAGAGCGAGCTTGAGGTTAAACTCTTCGATCGTATCGGTCGCGGGGTACAAATGACCCTGGCTGGTCAAACACTGCACCAGCGTTCGATACAAATACTACAAGAGGTAGAAGATACGCGCCGGGCCATTGTCAGTCTAACAGACACTGTGAGTGGACAACTGCTTATGGCAACCAGTCATCATATTGCCTTACACCGTTTACCTATCTATCTAAAACAGTACAAAGAACAATTTCCTCAGGTAACACTGGATCTAAAGTTTACTGATTCGGAAAGTGGATGCCGAAGTGTCGAAAACGGTGAACTGGAATTTGCTGTAGTCACTTTACCTTCACAGACCAAGCCCCCATTAAAATCCATCACACTATGGGAGGATGAATTGGCGATTGTTGTTGCCCCGGATCATCCATTAAATTTTTCTCAGCCACTCAGCGTTGCTGAATTGTTGAGGTATGATGCCATAATGCCCGAGCAGGGTACGTTTACCTGGGAGATTGTCCACAAAGAGTTTGAAACAGAGCAGCGAAGAATAAAAGTTGGCCTTACCAGTAATTATCTGGAAACCATAAAAATGCTGGTATCAGTCGGATTAGGTTGGAGTATTCTGCCTAAAAGCCTACTAGAACATTCCGAACTAGTCATATTAAAACTAAACAATCTTCAGCTAAGCAGAAATCTAGGTATTGTTTATCATCAAAATAAAACTTTATCTAATGCTGCTCAGGAGTTTATTAACATACTAAGAAACGAAAACATTACTTCACATCTATAATAAAATCAGAGCCGCTAATAAACATTTCTGCCTGGTTAAGGATAACCTTTTGATCCTTCGCGACGAGATTCAGGCGTTTCTTCTGTTCTGTAGATATCCGCAAGGTGTAGTTCCCAGCTGGAATCTTACTAATCACATAAAACCCATCATAGGCGGACTTTATAGTTTTAATTAACTTATTATTCGCATCAACCAACTCTAACTCAACATCTCCTACGTGACGGGTCTTACCATTCTTGCGTATATAGGTAGTTCCATCTATTTCGCCTGTAAGTATGATGGGGAAGGAGTATTCAATAACATGACCCGGGCGATATACAGTTTGATAGCCTTCAATTTTTGGTACGTAAAGTGGATCAAGAAGACTATCCATTGATACCCCGATATCCATATTTTCGTAGATGGGTATATCTGTAAGAAAAATATGTCCGTCTTCATCTGACTTAACAAATCTTCTCACACCATTAATTTCAATATCGATATCCTTAAGTCCCTTCTCATCCGGATCTCTTATACCGTTATAGTTTTCATCCATATATATATCGATAGAGGCAGCACCTTTTCCTGCCATAGGATTTGAACTGATCTTCCAATCATTTTTCTTTTGATCTTTGGCAAAATTAATGGACATAGAGCTATTCAGTGATATCTCTCCATCTGTTTTATATCCAACACCAACATCATAGGTATATATATTACTACGCTTGTGTATGCCCACCACGTACTGCATTACATTATCATTAAAGCGACTCAAGCCAAAATCATAACTATATGGGCCAAGATTCTTTGCTGTATAATTTATAGAGAGGGAACTGATGTCGGATAAAGGACTGATCTCGTAATTAATATCACCGCGCAAACTGTAACTAAATCGGTGCGCAGATAAGGAAAGTGTTCCCGAGGTTCCATTGGTGCCACCGACTGTTGAATCCACCTCAGTGATCTCATTCACCAAAGCGAGTTCTTTAGTATACATAGATATACGATTGCTAAATTCGGTTTTATAACCTCCAGAGAAAAATGAATCCTGTTTATAGGATAAGGCAACTGGAAGTCTTGGCATGAAGGTTTTAGGGATTGCCGTGTCTACTTTAATCCCAGAGCTATTAACGATGGGATCACCTTCTGTCAAAACTTCACTTTTAAACTCATCCATCAATGCATAGTTAAGGCTAATATTTGTTGCAGAAAAACGGGTTTGCATAGACAGATCCACCAGATTTCCACCAGCCGAATCCTGTGTGACACCAGCACGGGCATACAAGTAATTCAAAAATCCTGCCACGCCTACATTCATATAATTATGGTCGACGCCTCCCAGGTTCAATGAAACCATATTTGCATAGAGAGTCAGGTTCTTATTTAAGCCGTAATCACTCTGCAATTGAATGCGTGGACTGCTCGCACCCACTTCAGCGACCGTGCCGATGCGATAGTGAAATTCACCCTCACGTGTTAGGCTGTTATTTAGGATATATGTGTATGTTTCTTCACGGTACTCGCCATGTTTGCCATAAAATGCCAGTCGAAAATAGTTGTTGCCGAATAACAGTGGTACATCATTAAATATATATTCCCCATTTATCGGTTCAGAAACATAGCCTACCAATATCTCATTTTGATATAACTCAACTTCCCAGCCAGGAAGTAATGGCCCCTGAAATGTATGACTCTCAAAATTGCTTTGCTGATTAAGCTCATAATTACTCAGTTGTACGCCAGGCAAATAAGATTGGTGCTGAGAGATATAGGCAATGGAAGGGATATTCACATAACCAAAGGAATATTCACGAGCTTGCAGTCCAGCTAAAAGCTTCGCATCGGGATCATGGCGTGAAAAGCTGATACGACTGGCATTAATAAAATCAGTGCTATTTCCTGATATATACGCTGCGGTTTCTAACTGTCCAAGATCAGCAGTCAGGTAGGTTGTATAATTGATATCTGAGAAACTTGAACCATCTTGGGTCTTACGATATGTCAATCCCATTGATGTATCGATGAATGGGTAATCCCAGTTTTTATAAGGACTAACGCGTTTTTCGTAACCTCTATCTCTAGAACCTGTTTGTGCCCTTATCTTTCCAACTCGCTCTTCGCGTTGTATTTTTGTCTGCAATGGAAATGGTTCACTAGGCTCTATCACTAGCATCAATGAAAACAAATCAATATTAAGTTTTAGGGGTAAATATTTTTCAAGCACGGATTCGTGCAGATATATGTCGTCTTGATACAGCTTGATATCCTTACTATCAAGCTTTGATGTAACACCGGATATGGTCAGTTCTTTACGACTATAATCCAGGTAAAATCGCCGTGACTCATTTAAGACAAAACCTTCAGCGATTCCTTCTTCTGGCTTTACTTCTATGGCCAAACCTACCGATTGGCTAAATAGCCCCAGAGGGATGTAGATACCTTCCTTATACTGGTATGCCGTAACGATATCTTCCAACAGATACCTATCCAGCTTAAGCTGGAGAATTCTTAGATAGTCATCATTCGGAGTTTCCCAACTAAGTGTTTTTTCTTCTATCTTATTATCGGCAGCATCGATTCCCGTCACAAAGAAAAATAAAACTACTGTGGCCAGTATCCCACGCATACCCATACTACCCATAAAAATTAAAGATCCGAACTACCTTTCGCCATGATGGCACCACCTGCATCGGCTGGCTTGCTGTATACGATGACAAGTTTGCCCTGCTTCAAACTGACATTTTTAGGTGGATATATCACCATCTGAACCTTTCTCTTGCTATTAGGACTATATACGGAGATTCCGTTCATACGTGCCAGATTATAGGTTGTACCATTAGATTTGATAAGGTTTACTGACAAGTCCCCATATACCGACTCATTACCATTTCTAGCCAACACAAATTCCACAATATGCTTCTTCTGCTTCTTATTATAAAACGACTTAATTCCATCGATGCTTACACCCGATATAGTTTTTCCGTGACGTACTATCACCGGTATCGATATACCCAGAGATGGTTTCAACTCAATGGAAAGGTTTTTTCCATCTTTATTGCCAACCGACTCTATACTACTGGCACTGGTTTTAGGGATGGTTTTGAACAACAGGTGTGAGCGATACTCTCCTGCTTCAAGATTTGCCTTTTTTCGAAGAATTAATCGTATTGTTTGAGATTGTCCGGGCGGCAGGGTGACTTGTCTGGGCGAAAAACGAATCATTTCATCGGAGAAACGCTCGCCTTCTAACGGTTTATCTATATCCAGAAACTGTCCTGTCTCTGTCATTCTTTTGCGTACAAACTCCAGTCGAAAGGTCTCTGTCTCTGTACCACTATTTACCAGACTAACTTGTGCCGTACGATCACGAGCCTCAAAAATAATACGCGTCGGAGCAACCATTAGTTGGCCTGCTGCCTGAGTGAGCTCCGTATATGCCAGAGCCAACACCAACAAGAGCAGTGGAATTAGACTTGCAGACTTGATATTTATGCTATTCATGTTCACGTTGGTCATCTCTGCCGGTAACTCATTATTAGTAGGATCGTTCCAATATATCCCAAACAAACAAACAGGCACAGAAAAACGGGGCTAAACGCCCCGTTCTCTAGAGGATGTACTAATTATAGTTCGCTGTTACATCAAACGTTGCGCTATATGCACCCGCGGTCTGTGCTGCACCAACGTCAAGTGTTCCACCTATCTGAAAGGTATCGCTACCTGTTGCGT
>Ga0224506_10001508_pt1 | contig 16571 bp, 11 predicted proteins | sample SF_Jan12_sed_USG_2_FD_169108 | JGI IMG/M metagenome (GOLD analysis project Ga0224506, IMG submission 169108) | Sediment microbial communities from San Francisco Bay, California, United States - SF_Jan12_sed_USGS_8_1 | ecosystem: Environmental > Aquatic > Marine > Sediment | place: USA... | reverse complement strand
TCGCATGTCCTTTAATCGTCCATGACGGGTCTTGCTATCAAGGCGTTTGCGCTGTGAGCTTCGTGAGGGTTTTGTCACCCGGCGTTTTTTCGGAATAACCGCTGCCTTTTTAACCAGCTCGACGAGACGCTCCAGGGCAATCTCCCGGTTTTTCTCCTGACTGCGTGTTTGCTGTGACTTGATGACAATAATGCCGTCTTTGTTGATGCGCCTGTCCTTCATCTTTAGCAAACTTTGTTTGTAGAGTTCGGGTAAAGATGAAGCCTTGATGTCAAAGCGCAGGTGGATGGCCGTTGAGACCTTGTTGACGTTCTGGCCGCCTGCTCCCTGTGATCGAATCGCGCTGATTTCAATTTCGTTATCGGGGATTACAATGGTCCTGGAAATCCTGAGCACGGTTATTTAGCCATACAGGCACAGGTAGGCGGTATCAACCGAAATCTTTAAATCGAAAGAGCTGCTGGCGGGTACATCGAAAGATTCGCCGGCACTGAAACTGGTTTCCTCGGTTTCGTTAGCGCGTTTAATTGTCATCGCGCCGCTGATAACCGTTACTCTTTCTTTTTCGGCGGTGTTGAAAACGTACTCACCGGGGGCCATTACTCCTACTGTTGCGGGCAGAGTTTCTGTCTTGAAAGCAATGGATTTAACCTTGCCGTCGAAATATTCATTAACTTCAAGCATGTTTATTTCTCGTTTGTGTGTTGATGATAATTAACAATATTCAATTTGTTAGTCTGGTCACGTTAGCCGGGGCGACCATCAATTCTTGGTGATACCAGGATGGGAAAAAAAAGAACCAGGAACATGCCAAAGGCCAGGATCCAGCAGAGCTGTGACAGTGCAACCCATAAGGTGTATTCAGCGGGTAAGACTAAAGGCAATATTACGCGTATCACCGCACCGGCCAGTAACAGGATAAAGGCAACGGATAGGCCGGCTGGCGGTTCCTGTACATTGCGGCCGGTGTGACCCAGGGAAACGCGTGACATCATGCCCAGTGTCAATACACCGATACCGCCAAACACAAAGGCATGTATGGAAAGTGTTGGCATTATTTGCAGAACCGGTGTCAGGGCTTTCAGGGCAAAACCCAGCGTCAGAAAAAGGTAGGACAGGTACAAAACCCATAACATCGGTGATTGCCAGATTCCGCGTGTGTGCCAGTCGAGCAGTCGAATGCTATGCAGTATAAATAAAACGCCAGCGATCATGGTGGTGACAACAGGTTGTGTGAGCAGAATGTCGGTGATCCAGAGGGCAATGAGCAGTATCAGGCTGGAAAGATCCAGCCAGTGTCGATTGGTGAGTTTAATGTTATTACCCACACCCATTTCTATGAAGAAGGGGATAACGCGTCGTGCCATAACAAATACCAGCGCAAGGATTAAATACAGGCCTGAATATAAACCAGATATTTCACCATTATTAATAAGGCCCAGCAGGCCGGCATAAAACACCAGGTTGGCGACTAGTAATAAAATCAGTATGGACAAAACACCAAGCTGTGCCCATTGCCTGGTTTTAATGATGGGGATTGCAATGGCGATGGCCAGTGATGCTATAAATAGACTATCCATGATGGCCATGATGGATATTGTGCCAATATTAAACACGGGCATCAGTCTGGCGATTGCCCAGATACTAAAAAGCAGCAATAACAGAGGCCCCTGCAGGGTTTGTTGGCCGGTCCAGTTTTTTACTGCAGTCAGTAAAAACCCTGCAATAACGGCCAGGAGGTAACCGAATAGCATTTCATGGGCATGCCAGAGTGTTGGCGTTATGTTAAGTAGTTTTAATTCCCAGCCTGAAACATAGATACCCATCCATAGTGTAATGGCAAGTATCGAGAAGCTGGCCGCGCCAAGAAAAAAAGGGCGAAAGCCCAGCTGCAGAATGGTAATACCAGGTTTTTTATTGGGATCGGCGATGTTTAGCATGGGTCTTCCTAATTGAGTGTTAGAAATATTTTATGGGAATAAAGCTGGTAGGCCTGGAAGGACTCGAACCTTCGACCGATTGGTTATGATGTCTGGTCAGGAGAATTTTAACACCTCTTGATCTATTTCGTACAGGAGTTTCAAGGTTGCACCTGTCTCTATACTGTTATTCTCGCCGACAGCGGTGTTAAATTGTTGCTATTATTTACAGGCAAAGCTCACTGCTTACGATAGATTAATAAAAACAGGAAAGGTGACATATGAAGTTAGCAATGATCGGGTTGGGCAAGATGGGTGCAAACATGGTGCGTCGACTGGTTCGCGATGGGCATGAGGTTGTTGCTTTTGATGTTGATGCCGATAGTGCCTCTGCACTTGCCGATGAACTTGATAATGTCACCGCGGTAAGCAGCATCGAGGCATTGATTAACACTATGGTGGCGCCACGTGTTATCTGGTTAATGGTGCCGCATCAGTTTGTTGATAATACTATCGAATCGCTACTCAGTGCAGGAATGAGCAAGGGTGATCTGCTGGTTGATGGTGGTAATTCGAATTTTAATTTATCCAGGCAACGCGCGGTTGATTTACAACTGCCGGGGATCCATTTTGTGGATGCAGGTACCTCTGGTGGTATATGGGGCCTGGAGAATGGCTATAGCATTATGGCGGGAGGCAGCGATGAGGCTATTGCGATACTAAGGCCTGCACTTGAAACGTTGGCGCCAGCCAAAGACAAAGGCTGGGGCCATGTCGGTCCTGCGGGTGCGGGGCATTACGTAAAAATGGTTCACAATGGCATTGAGTATGGAATGATGCAGTCCTTTGCTGAAGGTTTTGAAATGCTTGAGGCCAAGAATGAAATGGATCTTGATTTAAAGCAGATTTCAGAAATCTGGCAACATGGAAGTGTCGTACGTTCATGGTTGCTGGACTTGATTGCCGATGCGTTTTCCGAGGATAAAAGTTTATCCTCGCTCAGCGACTATGTGGAGGATTCGGGTGAAGGCCGCTGGACCGTGCAGGATTCGATTGACCTGGGCGTGCCGACTCCTGTGCTGACACTGGCCCTGCAAATGCGTTTCCGCAGCAGGCAGGATCCCTCATTTGCCGGCAAGGTGCTCAATGCCATGCGCGCCGGGTTTGGTGGTCACAGTATTCGTAAGGCTGATTAATAGTCGCTGATTAATAATTTAGGGGTAGAAGTGGAAAATGTTGAAGTAAAGACGTGTCTTGGTGAGCCAACCGAGCCGACGAATATCGTTATTTTTGGTGCAGGCGGAGACCTGACCAAGCGTAAGTTAATTCCCGCATTGGTTAAAATGTTGCGCTGTGGCCTTTTGCACCCCGAGAGCAAGATTATTGGAGTGTTAAAAGGCCGTACTAGAGAGACATGGATAAAGGCACTGCATCAGGGCATGCATGATTATGCGCCGGATATAAGCATGGATGATTCACAGTGGCAGGAATTTTCCGCCATGATCAAGATGGTCGATGGGGATTTGCAGGATGAAACAACCTATTTGAATATAGCCGCTTCGCTTGAGCCGTTGCATGGCCAGACCCATGCCATGTTTTACTGTGCAGTACCGCCACGCTGGTATACCACTGTCGCTGCGGGGTTGCACGAGGTTGGACTGGCGAATGAAGGGGAAGGTTTCAGGCGTGTGGTTATTGAAAAACCTTTCGGTATGGATTTAGAGAGTGCACGGCAGTTAAATCGAGAATTGCAGGAACTATTGAGCGAGTCTCAGATATATCGTATTGATCATTATTTGGGTAAAGAAAGTGTTCAAAATTTATTAGTTTATCGGTTTGCCAATAGCATCCTTGAGCCATTGTGGAACCGGAATTTTATTGATCATATTCAGATATCCGCAGCAGAGTCTATCGGCATAGAGTACCGTGCTAATTACTATGAAAAATCAGGTGCCTTGCGTGACATGATACAAAGCCATTTAATGCAGGTGATGACGCTGGTGGCGATGGAGCCTCCTGTGGAGTTTATTGCCGATGCGGTACGCGATGAAAAAATTAAAGTATTGCGCGCAGTTCGTCTTATCGAGCCTGAGGGTATAAAAAAACAAACAGTAGCGGCGCAATATGGTTCTGGTCATCGCGGTGAAGAAAGTATAAGTGCCTATGTTGCAGAGGATGGCGTATCAGCCGAGTCCGTTACCGAGACATTTGCTGCGGTTCGTTTTTATATAGATAACTGGCGTTGGCAGGGAGTGCCGTTTATTCTCTGGACCGGTAAGCGTTTGCCAGAACGAGTGTCGGAAATCGTGATTCGTTTTCGAAAACCGCCATTCAATTTATTTGATACACATGCTAATGCGCCTCTGGCTAATTCATTGGTGTTTCGTTTGCATCCTGATGAAGGTATTGCCTTACGTATGAATGCAAAAAAACCGGGGCTAACTACTGATAGTCAACGCATGGTGATGCGTGCACCATACTCTGAAAATGGTGAGGATGTATCAGATGCCTATGAAGTATTGCTTCACGATGTGCTGACAGGTGATGCAACTTTATTTTCACGTGGTGATGAAGTGGAGGAATCCTGGTCAATTTTAGAGCCTGTTCTGAAGGCGTGGAAAGACAGGATATCGGTAGAGCGTTATCGTTCGGGCACCTGGGATGTGCCCGGTATGGACGCATTATTCGAGGGCTGTGAGGGTGGTTGGCACAAACCAGGCTAATTGATATGCATAAATGGTTCGTATTTAGCGAGTTTGGTGAGGCCTCAAAAGCGGCAGCAGAATTTCTTGCGGACAATATAGCGGCTAACATTAAGCATAAAGGAGCGTGTCATGTTGTCTTACCGGGAGGAAACACACCGATAGCCTGTTTGGGCTACCTGGCAGATAAGGCCCTGCCCTGGAATGTGGTTCACTGGTACCTGGGAGATGAGCGTTGTTTGCCTGATGGCCATGCAGAGCGCAATGATGTCATGCTTGAAAAATATTTCTGGTCGCGTTTGCCTGATACAAATATCCATATAATTCCCGCGGAATTAGGCGCCGAGAAGGCCGCTGCAGTTTATCGTGAAGAAATCCGTTCTGTTGAATGTTTTGATATTGCTTTCCTCGGCATGGGCGAGGATGGGCACACGGCCAGTTTGTTTCCGCATAATGAGGCATTGCACGATATCCGTTCCGTGGTTCCTGTCTACGATGCACCGAAGCCCCCCAGTGAACGCGTCTCGTTAAGCAGTAACACGTTAAGCAAAGCGCAATGTCGAATAGTATTGGCGGGCGGTACTGCAAAAGCTGATGCCATGATGCGCATCAAGAAAGGCGAGGCCTTGCCGATTAATTGTCTGGGAGACATTAATTGGTATATCGATGAGGCGGTGCTAACAGGCGTCGTATGACGAATAATACCCAGCTGTAATTTTTTTCAAACATTTATCTACACGATCTGATTTGGTGCAATGAGATATTTTCAGCTGCACTTGTGGTGCGTCAAATGTGAGTATATATTGTAAATGGATGGCCAATAGCTTTTCTGCTGTGGGTGTTTTTATATTTAGTTATTTGGCATGATTTATGCTTTCTATTTAAGCAGGTATGTTTATTCTTGTAACAAAGGGGGCGGACATGAATATTCAGGAAATCAAAGAGCGAGCTAAGGACTTTGGTATTAAGACAGCGCGTATGAGCAAGATGAAGTTGATACGGACCATACAATTGAGTGAGGGTAATTTTGATTGCTTCGCTTCAGCCGAGAATGGTGAGTGTGATCAAATGAAATGTGTATGGCGCGAAGACTGTTTTGCTGCTGCTAAGAAAATGCATAGCTAATGAAGTTATGGATTAACGCTTCTTTAGCGCTTGTTGGTACAGGGCGATATAGCGTTCAGCGCTGGCTTGCCATGAAAAATCTCCGCGCATCGCGTTGATCTGTAATTGTCGCCATACTTCAGTTTTTTGAAAGAGCATCAGTGCGCGCTTTACAGCAGATAACAGTGCTGGAGTGGTTTGTGTTTCAAGTACGAACCCGTTGCCTGTGCCGTTTTCGATATTTTTTTCGCTGGCATCGGTCACGGTATCGGCGAGTCCGCCAACACGGGTGACGACGGGTAAAGTGCCATAACGCAGGCTGTATAGCTGGTTCAGACCGCAGGGCTCAAAGGTGGAAGGCATCAGGTAGATATCACTGGCTGCTTCAATCCTGTGAGCGAGTGGCTCATCATATCCGATAATGACTTTTATACGATGAGGGTGCCGCTGAACCCATTTTGATAACTGTAATTCATAATGAGTTTCACCCGTCCCCAAAATTACCAGCTGGATGGGCAAGGTAAACAATGCAGTTAGACTCTGCAATATAATATCCAGGCCTTTCTGTTCTATGAGGCGACTGACCATCCCAATCATTAGTACAGAAGCATCGACGGGTAACGCTAGTGTTTTTTGTAATTCGGTTTTGTTGAGGGGCTTTTTATTCAGGCAGCGCTGGTTATATTTATGTTTTAGATGTTCATCCGTGCCCGGGTTCCAGTACTTTTCATCAATGCCGTTAAGAATGCCGGAGAGATGTTTGCTGCGGCTGTTTAACAGGCCTTCAAGGCCATAGCCGAACTCAGGTTGAAGAATTTCACGCGCATAGGTTGGGCTGACCGTGGTGATTTTATCTGCATAAGCAAGGCCACCCTTAATAAATGAGAGCTGGTTGTAAAACTCGAGACCACTTAAATGCCAGAGTTCATTTGGCAACTGTAAATCAGTAAAGGTCTGTTTATCGAAGATACCCTGATAGGCAAGATTGTGAATGGTAAAAATAGTCGCTGGCCGTTTAGGTTGTAGGCTTAATAAAGCCGGAACCAGGCCGGTTTGCCAGTCGTTACAATGTACAAGATCGGGATGCCAGCCCAATTTTAGTTTATTTAAAGCTATATCGACGGCGGCGTAACAGAACACGGCGAAGCGCAGTGCGTTGTCATCCCATGCTTTCCCATGTTGATCGGCATAGGGTCCGCCTGGTCGATTGAAAGCGGCAGGGCAATCTACCAACCAGACGGTAAGATTTCTGCCGGGCATGCGGGTTTCAATAATTCGCACTGGCAGATCATAGTACGAGCTGACGGATATTATTTTACTTTTGTTTATCTTGCTGAGTACTTCGGGGTAGGCAGGTAGCAGCAGGCGTACATCCTGTTTCTTTTTTAACAGGGCCGCGGGTAAACTTCCGGCCACATCAGCCAGTCCGCCCGTTTTAATAAGCGGGAAGGCCTCGCTACTGATATAGAGCACTTTACTCATGAGGATTTTTTAAGCACCAGGCCGGCCAGGGGTGGAAGGCTAAGTTGCAGTGAGGCGGGCTGGTTCATCCAGGCAATACCTTCCGCATTTATAGTCGAGTGACTGCCGGCATTGCTGCCAGAATAATAAGCTGCGTCTGAATTAAAAATAATTTCATAGTCTGCCAGGGCGGGCACGCCGATGCGGTAATTATTGCGTATTACGGGGGTGAAATTGAGCACAACAATAATCGTTTCGTTCTCGCTTTTTCGTAGATAAGATAAAATAGACTGATCGGTATCGTGACAGTCGATCCAGTCAAAACCTTCGGGATCAAAATCATATTTATGTAAAGCAGTCTGCTGGGTGTACAGGTTATTGAGGTCACTGACCAGTTTCTTTATGCCTGCGTGATACGGGTACTGCAGGACATACCAGTCCAGCACTTTGTCGTAGTCCCATTCGCTGCCCTGGCCAAACTCACAGCCCATAAACAGGAGTTTTTTACCGGGGTATGTGAACATGTAGGTGTAGAGCAGGCGCAGGTTGGCAAAACGTTGCCATTCATCCCCCGGCATTTTGTATAACATGGAACTTTTGCCATGTACCACCTCGTCGTGTGAAAAAGGCAGTATAAAATTTTCACTGAACAGGTACAGCAAACCAAAGGTTAATCGATCATGGTGGTAATGACGATAAATGGGGTCGTTGGAAAAATAATTCAGCGTGTCATGCATCCAGCCCATGTTCCACTTCATGCTAAAACCCAGGCCGCCGACATTAGTCGGCCGCGTGACCTGAGGCCAGGCGGTTGATTCTTCGGCCATGATCATGGTGCCAGGAAAGTTGGTATGAGTAATCGTATTCAGTTCACGAAGAAATTCGATGGCTTCGATATTTTCATTGCCGCCGTGCTGGTTGGGTATCCAGTCATGATTTTCACGGGAGTAATCAAGGTATAACATTGATGCAACGGCATCGACACGCAAACCATCGATGTGAAATTCCTCTAACCAGAAAACGGCGCTGGCTAACAGAAAGTTTTTAACCTCGCTGCGGCCAAAATTATAAATTAATGTGCCCCAGTCGCGGTGTTCCCCGCGTCGGGGGTCTTCATGTTCATAGAGTGCACTGCCATCAAAGCGTGCCAGGCCGTGTGCATCTTTGGGAAAGTGAGCAGGCACCCAGTCGAGCAATACACCGATACCGTGCTGGTGACAATATTCAACAAAATAATGAAAATCGTCGGCGTTGCCATAGCGACTGGTTGCAGCAAAATACCCGGTAGTCTGGTAGCCCCAGGAGGCATCAAGTGGATGTTCTGTAATGGGTAGTAGTTCGATATGGGTAAAGCCGGTATCTTTAATATAGTCAACCAGGCGATGGGCTAGCTCACGATAATTCAGAAACTGGTTGTTATCATCTCGCTGCCATGAACCGAGGTGGCATTCATAAATAGACAGGGGTTCATGTAACCAGTCACTCTTTTCTCGGGCCTCAATCCATGAGCTATCTTGCCAGGTATATGCGGCAGTATCTTTGCTGATGGATGCCGTATCCGGGCGCAACTGTATTTGTTGTGCATAGGGATCAGATTTAGACAGGATTTCTCCAGAACTGCGGTTTCGAATTTCAAACTTGTAGAGAGTGTCATGTTCCAGCCCTGGAATGAATAGCTCCCAGACCCCGCTACCACCCCGCGAGCGCATCGGGTGCCGTCGGCCATCCCATGCATTAAAGTCACCAATAATACTAACGCGCGCGGCGTTGGGTGCCCAGACGGCAAATAAAATGCCGTCAATTCCGTCTATGATTTTAGGGTGTGCGCCAAGAATCCTGTATATATGGAGATGCTTGCCTTCAGAAAATAAATGTAAATCAAAATCATCAAGCTGCGGTTTAAAGCTGTAAGGATCATAGCAGGCGGTGGTGGTGCCTTCCGTGTCTACGCGGGTCAATAAATAATGTTCACCAATTTCCTCGATCTGCGTCGAACAGACGAAAAAATCACTATCGGCCAGACGAGAGGTGGGTATGTTTTTTTCTGATACGGTCAGTTGCCGGGTTTCAGGCGAATAGAAAAGAATAAAGCTGGAGCGATGCCCGGCCTGATTGCCCAGTACGCTGAATGGCTGGTGATGACGTGCAAGTGCGATCTTGTCGATATCGTCCTGCAGGTCTTTGAACATAGCGGTGATCTCGTTTTCTGAACTCATATTATTCTAAATGTATAAATTTATTGTCTGTCAGGTAGTCATAGACTGCTATGCAAGTTCTGTGCACATATTATCCGGTTCATTGAGCATATATTATATGGGTTCAAAAAAGACAGATTATTCATGCGCACTTAAATAAGGCGTATTATTGATCGAGCTTCACTTTTTGCACCATTTTAATCCCTTTACAGGCATATCCGATAATTCTACACTTTGAAGAGGCCTATATTATATGGCCTGATATTTGCACTAACTACATTGTAATAGTGCCCGCCTGGACTCTGGTTCGTGCTCTAATTCACAATTGTAAGATATTTTAGAATATTAGGGAGCTCGACTCGTATGAATACAACTAATTCACCGCGTTTTATCAGTAACCTGACCAGGAATACCCTGGCATTGATTATGGCGGGCGGGCGTGGGGAACGTTTGAAACAGCTAACACAGTGGCGATCCAAACCGGCGGTACCGTTTGGTGGCAAGTTTCGCATTATTGATTTCCCGCTTTCAAACTGCATTAATTCTGGCATACGTAGAATTGGTGTATTGACTCAATATAAATCGCATTCATTGAACTTACATATTCAAAAGGGGTGGGGCTATTTACGTGGCGAATTTGGCGAATTTGTAGAATTACTGCCTGCACAGCAACGCATTGAATCAACCTGGTATTCAGGTACAGCAGATTCTGTTTTTCAGAACCTGGATATTATTAATGCCCATTCTCCTGAATACGTTCTGATTCTGGCGGGTGATCATATCTATAAAATGGATTATGGCGCAATGCTTGCGGAGCATGTTGAAAGGAATGCAGACATTACCGTTGGTTGTATCGAAGTGCCAATTGAAAAGGCATCTGCTTTTGGGGTGATGGCCGTCGATGACGAACTGGTGATTCGTGATTTTGATGAAAAACCCGAGCATCCAAAACCGATGCCCGGTAATGAAGAGGAAGCGTTATGTTCAATGGGGATTTATATCTTTAACAAAGATCTGTTATTTGAACTGTTAATTCGCGATGCTGACACACCAGGCTCCAGTCACGATTTTGGCAAAGACATTATTCCTTATGCGATTAAGAAATATCGTGTCCAGGCCTACCCGTTCACCAATCATGGTAAACAGGCTTATTGGCGCGACGTAGGAACGGTGGATGCGTTCTGGGAAGCGAACCTGGAATTGATCGGCATAACTCCTGAGCTTAATCTATACGACGATGAATGGCATATCTGGACGCACCAGGAACAATTGCCCCCGGCCAAGTTTATTTTTGACGAGGAAGAGCGACGAGGTACGGCCGTTGACTCGATGGTTTCGGGGGGGTGTATTATTTCTGGGGCACGTATATGCCACTCATTGCTTTTTTCTAATGTCACTGTCGATGAATACACCAAGATTGATTCTTCTGTGGTATTGCCCAATGTCACCATTGGTAAGAATTGTCGAATTTACCACGCTATTGTCGACAAGGGCTGTGTAATTCCGGATGGTACGATCATTGGAAAAAATCGTGAGGAGGACGATAAACGTTTTCATGTTTCTCCACACGGTGTTGTTTTGGTTACTCCTGACATGCTTGGACAAGAGATTCACTATGTCAGATAAACTTACAAAATTGTCAGCGCTAAATGTTGTCATCTACTGGCACATGCACCAACCAGAATACCGTGACCTGCGTAATGGCGAATATCATTTGCCGTGGACCTATCTGCACACTATTAAGGACTACGTCGAAATGGCAGCGCATCTTGAAAACAATGAGGGAGCCAGGGCGGTGGTTAACTTTGCACCTGTGTTGCTGGAGCAAATCGATGATTATGCGCAGCAGCTGGAGGGCTATCTAAATCGTGGCAAGGCGCTGAGAGACCCGCTTTTATCCGCACTGGCCGATCCAGTGATATTGCTGACTCATGAGAATCGTATTCATATTGTTAAATCCTGTTTGCGTGCAAATAAACAGAGACTGATTGATCGTTTCGATGTGTTTAAAAGACTAACGAAAATGGGAGAGGCGGGACTAAAAAACCCGGAAGAACTTACTTATTACTCAGAACATTTTTTTGCAGATATCCTGGTCTGGTATCACCTGGCGTGGATGGCTGAAACGGTACGCAAAACCGATAGCCGCATTAAAGATTTAATGAAAAAAGCCATGCATTTCACTATACATGATCGTCACATATTGGTTGAGATTATTAGTGAGCTTATTAGCGGTGTGATTGAACGTTATAGAAAGTTGGCTGTAGCAGGGAGAGTTGAATTATCGATGACGCCCTATGCGCATCCTATTGTCCCACTATTGCTGGATATTAAATCTGCTCGACAGACCATACCAGAAGCAGAGCTACCGCTGGCCGATGAGTATCCTGGGGGGGCGGAAAGAAGTCGTTGGCATATGGAAAAAGGCATAGCGGTGTTTAAACGTTATTTTGGTTTTGAACCCCAGGGTTGCTGGCCCTCAGAAGGCAGTATTAGTGCCGAGACTATTGAGTTGATTTCACAGATGGGCATTAAGTGGCTGGCGAGTGGTGCAACGGTATTACACAATTCACTTCAAAAGTCAGTGGCCGCTGCTGATGAATGTATTCACCAGGCTTATCAGTATCGTGATGAAAAGGCTGCCTGTTTTTTCAGGGATGACGGCTTATCAGATTCTATTGGATTTAAATACTCTGACTGGCATGCCGATGATGCCGTGGCCAATCTTGTGCATAATTTAGAAGCGATTGCAGAGAAATGTGCAGATAAGCCCAGGGCGGTGGTATCGATTATTCTTGATGGGGAAAATGCCTGGGAATATTATCCGGAAAATGGTTATCACTTTATCAGTGCCTTGTATGAAAAACTTTCTAAACATGAAAGTCTAAAACTGACTACCTATAGTCAGTACCTTGATTCATGTGAGGATAGAAAGCCTTTAAACGAAATCGCTGCAGGCAGTTGGGTATATGGTACATTTTCGACCTGGATTGGCGAAAAGGACAAGAACCGGGCATGGGACATGCTGGTTGAAGCAAAGAGGGTCTATGATCGGGTAATAAGTAAAGGTAGCCTGTCAGCTGAAAGGATAAAAGCCGTTGAATTGCAATTGGCGACATGTGAAAGTTCGGACTGGTTCTGGTGGTTCGGTGAATACAACTCAGCGGAATCAGTGTCAGCATTCGATGAGCAATTCCGACTACATTTAAGCAACCTTTATCAGCTATTAAATGTGGAGCCACCGGACTACCTTACTGCGGCATTTTCTTTTGGCACGGGTGATCCTGTTATGGGAGGTGCGATGTTACCAGGGCAGCGCCAGTAACCCATGATGTCCCAGGCTCATTTTAATGCGCTGAGCAGGCAACGTCGTGCCGGTGTGTTGTTGCATCCAACTTCACTCTCAGGGTCTTTGGGCAATGGTGATCTCGGTCACGAGGCGTACCGTTTTATCGAATTTCTACATGGCTGCGGTTTCAAGGTCTGGCAAATGTTGCCGTTGGGACCAACCCATGACGATAAATCACCCTACCAGTGTTTATCTGCGCATGCGGGTAATCCGCTGCTTATCAGTCTTGACTGGCTGGCGGACAGGGGATGGCTGGATAGAGAAAAGATTAGCGCGACAGATACAGCGGATAGTTACCGCCTGTCATGTCTGCGACAGGCAGGTGATAATTTCTATCAAATGAATGACGATATGTGGGTGAAAAAATTAGAAGAATTTACCCGGCAACACGCTCATTGGCTCGATGATTACGCGCTATTTATGGCATTGAGAAGTCGATACCTGAATCAGCCATGGTATGACTGGCCGGCTTCTGTTCGTCATCGGAGTGTCAGTGGATTGGATGATGCAAACCTCGAGTTGCAGACCAGTATTAAACAGACGACATTTGAGCAATTTATTTTTTTTACACAGTGGCACGAGCTTCATGCTTATGCAAGGCGTCACGAAGTAGAACTGTTCGGAGATATGCCTATTTTTGTGGCGAAAGACAGTGCAGATGTCTGGGCGAAGAGAGAAAACTTTTTGATGAATGCTGACGGTGAGACGGCGTATGTTGCTGGCGTGCCTCCAGATGCCTTTTCTGATACGGGCCAGAGATGGGGTAACCCCCTGTATGACTGGGAGCACATGCAATCAACAGGATTTAGCTGGTGGAAAGAACGTTTTGATACCCAGTTAAAACTTTTTGACATACTGCGCATTGATCATTTTCGCGGTCTGCAAGCCTGCTGGCAAATTCCGGATAATGAAGAAACAGCCATTAACGGTAACTGGATAGAAGTGCCTGGCCGCGAACTTCTGCAAGAATTGTTTGCTACATTTAACCAACTTCCCCTGGTAGCTGAAGACCTTGGTGTGATCACTGATGCAGTTATTGAGCTAAAGGAATTTTTCGGCCTGCCGGGAATGAAAGTATTGCAATTCGCTTTTGACGGCAACAATAACAACCCGCATTTGCCCCACCATCATGAATGCAACGATGTGGTCTATACCGGTACGCACGACAACGATACGACATTGGGCTGGGTGAGTGATGCGGATAATTACGATAAATTTTATTTTGAAGAATATACTGGCTTGAATATTGCCACAAAAGAGCAGGGTGTCTGGTCAATGATGCGGCTGGCATTGTCGTCAGTTTCTTTTTTATGTGTGCTGCCAATGCAGGATTTGCTCATGCTGGGATCCTCGGCACGGATGAATATACCGGGAACCGTTACTGGTAACTGGCAGTGGCGACTTGGAAGTGAAAAAGCCAGGCCTGAAATGATTAATAAGTTATCACATTTAATGACGTTGTATCAGAGGTAAGGTAATGCCAAAAAATAAGTCATTGTGTAATCCTGAATTGCCTGAAATGAAAAATCTGCCAACTGATAGCGAGTCGCTGGCTAATGATTTTGAAAGATATTTAACACGACACCTGGGGCGTTTTGTCGGTTGCGTTCCTTTTTATCTGTATGAGGCTTTGTCGCTAACTCTGCGTGATCGTATTATTACCGACTGGCGTAACACCTGGAAAGTGTATGAAGAAAAGGGTGTAAGAAAGGCCTACTACATGTCTCTGGAGTTTTTGATTGGACGTTCGTTGGGAAATCATATCCTCAATCTGGGTGTAGAGAGTGAAACAAAAACAGCAATGAACCAGTTCGCCCTGGAGCTGGAAGAAATTATCAGTGAAGAGCATGATGCGGGGCTGGGAAATGGTGGACTGGGTCGTCTTGCCGCCTGCTTTATGGATAGTTGCGCGACCCTGAAGCTACCGGTGATTGGTTACGGTATTCGTTATGAGTACGGCATGTTTCGTCAAAAAATAATTGATGGATACCAGGTCGAGGAGGCAGATCACTGGTTAAGAGACGGCAATCCCTGGGAACTTGAACGACCTGAATATACCCAGGTCATCAGATTTGGTGGGTGTGTTGAGTGGGTAACAAATCTAAACCGTAAACCGCACATGGTATGGAAGGATACCTACGACATTCTGGCGATACCTTACGATGTGCCCATTTCAGGCTATAAAAATAATACAGTTAATACATTGCGTTTATGGAAAGCCAGTGCCACTAATGAATTCAGCCTGGAGGATTTTAATGCGGGCAGTTATCCAGAGGCCGTGGAAGCGAAAAATGATGCAGAGCATATTAGTATGGTGCTTTATCCTAACGATGCCAGTGAGAATGGTAAGGAGCTACGTTTAAAGCAGCAATACTTTTTAGCATCCGCAAGTCTGCAGGATATTTTCAGGATATGGAATAGCAGTGAGGGCAATGATTTTAGCCAGTTTGCAAAACAGAATGTTTTTCAGTTGAATGATACGCATCCAACCATTGCGGTTGCCGAGTTGATGCGCCTTTTGATTGACGAAAAGTTCATGGCATGGGATCAGGCGTGGAGCATAACCAGGCAAACTATGGCGTATACAAATCATACACTATTGCCGGAAGCGCTGGAAAAATGGCCAGTCGCTTTATTTGAAAAATTATTGCCACGATTAATGCAAATTATTTATGAAATTAATGCGCGCTTTCTTGATGAAGTGGCAAAAAAATGGCCGGGACATACTGACAGGCAAACCAGGATGTCAATTATCGAGGAGGGTAATGTACGATATGTCCGCATGGCTTATCTAGCTATTGTAGGTAGCTTCTCTGTTAATGGCGTTGCTGCGCTGCATTCGAAGTTGCTCAGCGAAGGTATGTTTAAAGACTTTTACGAGCTGTGGCCAGAGAAATTCAACAATAAAACAAACGGCGTAACACCAAGGCGTTGGGTGGCTTATTCCAATCCATTAATGCGCAAACTTATAACGGAAAAATTAGGGGATGAGTGGGTAAGAAGTTTTGATCATATTAAAGGGTTATTAAATCATGTTGATGATGAAGAATTTATTCAGCAATGGTCAGAAGTAAAGACAGCAAATAAACAAAGATTGGCCGACCTGGTTAAAGAGGAGTGCAATGTCGATTTTGATGTTGATTCTATTTTTGACGTGCAGGTAAAAAGGATTCATGAGTACAAAAGACAGTTATTGAATGTTTTGCACGTTATCCACCTCTATGACCGTATTAAACGAGGTGATATACAAAACTGGACAAATCGATGCGTGCTGATCGGTGGTAAGGCTGCGCCGGGATATCGCCTGGCTAAATTAATCATTAAGTTTATTAACAATGTTGCTGCGGTCATTAACAGTGATGCCGAGGTGGGAAATAAATTAAAACTGGCGTTTATACCGAACTATGGTGTTACCAAGATGGAGGTTATTTGCCCAGGTACCGATCTGTCGGAGCAGATTTCAACCGCAGGCAAGGAGGCATCGGGTACCGGCAATATGAAATTTATGATGAATGGTGCGATAACTATAGGCACATATGATGGTGCTAACATTGAAATATTAGAGGCAGTTGGAGAAGATAATTTCTTTCTGTTTGGATTAAAAGCAAATGAAGTGGCTGCGCAACGGGGAAATTATCACCCTCAGGAGTTAGTTGATAAAGATGAGGATCTTAAGCGTGTGATGTACCTGCTAAGCTGTGGCCATTTTAATTCATTTGAAAATGCTATATTTGATAATATTATTGCATCATTATTGAATCCACATGACCCGTGGCTAACCCTTGCCGATTTTAGAAGTTATATTGACGCCCAGGAACAAGTCTCCCGGGCTTATCAAGAT
>Ga0224506_10001507_pt1 | contig 16573 bp, 15 predicted proteins | sample SF_Jan12_sed_USG_2_FD_169108 | JGI IMG/M metagenome (GOLD analysis project Ga0224506, IMG submission 169108) | Sediment microbial communities from San Francisco Bay, California, United States - SF_Jan12_sed_USGS_8_1 | ecosystem: Environmental > Aquatic > Marine > Sediment | place: USA... | reverse complement strand
TTTCTCCTCACAAAAGTCATGAGCGAGAAAAAAAAAGGAAAATCTTGGAAAGAGATAATTCCAGATATCAGAAAGGAGAAGGAAGCGGGACTTGCCCCAGCTATATACTTCGATTCTCTCCAATCTAAAGGTTTGATCCTCAACGTCTCGGTGGAAGACCTAATCTTCCCGCTTAATCTCCGCCACTCCATACAAGAAAACGCGGCGCACTACTACACAAGAGCAAAAAAAGCCGAGAAGAAACTCAAAGGAATAGAAAAGGCGATACGAGAAACAGAGACAAGCATTGAACGCCTAAGGCAACAAGAGATTGAGCAAATAAGGGAAAAACAGAGGCGCTCGCCCGAGAGAAGGAAAAAGGCTTGGTACGAGAAGTTTCGGTGGTTTCACTCCTCAGACGGCTTTCTAGTAGTAGGCGGTCGAGACGCAACAACAAATGAGATGATCATCAAAAGACATATGGAGCCACATGACATAGTTTTCCACGCAGACATCCACGGTGCACCCTTCGTCTTAATCAAGACTGAAGGAAAGAAGCCTCCTGAACAGACGATGAAGGAATCGGCTCAACTAGCAGCCTCTTATTCTAAGGCCTGGAGAGAGAATTTGAGCTCTGTCAGTGTGTACTGGGTTTCGCCTGAGCAGGTGAGTAAGACTCCTCCCGCGGGCCAATACCTGGGAAAAGGTGCGTTCATGATCATGGGTTCAAAGAATTATGTTCGAGACGTGCCTTTGCGAGTGGCTATTGGAATAAAAGCGGAAGATGAACACCTGATGGTTATCGGAGGTCCTATAGAAGCTATTGCTAATCAAGCAGAGGCTTATGTTAAGTTGGTTAGTGGAAGGCAGAAGAGCGGTGAGCTCGCCAAGCGCATAAGAGAGATATTGGCTAATAGGGCTCCCGAACACTTGCAAAGACAAATCCTTGAGATTCCTTTGGAGAGAATACAGCGGTTTATTCCCCTAGGCAGAGGTGCCTTGAAACGAAATCGATAACACAAGGTGGCCTTTTGACAGATTTTGAACGACAATTATTAATAAACCCTTTAGTGTATTTTCGTATCGAGGATTGACCATGGCGGAGATGGGGATAAGGCCACGGATGCTGGTAAAAGACGTTATGAGCAGCCCAGTGTTCACAATCGATGAGGATGCAACCGTTAATGAGGCAGCTCGGCTCATGGACCAGCACGAGCTCGGTTGCATCATCGTAACTGGAAAAGAGGGAAAACCAGTAGGTATAATAACCGAGAGGGATCTTGTCAAGCGGGTCTTGGCAAAAAATGCTAAGGCGAGCAAACTGTCTGCCAAGGACGTGATGACTTCTCCTCTCATCACAGTGGATCCAGATGTCACTCTGAGTGACACTGCCAGGAGAATGAGTGATCTCAACATAAGAAGACTCGGGGTGATGTATAAGGGAAATCTTGTCGGAATAGTCTCCAGCAAGGACGTTCTGGCTATCACACCAGAGCTGATAGAGATCATTCAAGAGAGAGCTAAGATTGAGGCAGAACCCGCAATAGAGGAAGCTACAGAAGAATACGCTCCTCTGGCAGGCTATTGTGATCGTTGTGGTCTCTGGTCTGACGCTCTTGAGGAAGTTGAAGGAAGTTTTCTCTGTGAGGAATGCAGAACTGAAGCTGAAGCTTAACCCTAGAGACTGAATTTTTGCGTTTGAAGACAAAATGAATACAGGATGGCCTTCCGTTTACACTCATGAACTTGCTGCAAAGGTTGATCGATCCTTCAGCAAAGGAGATTTGAACTTGACTACACATCGTAGTGGAAAGCGAGAGACTTTTCATCGAAAATTGAGAGAGGGGGGTCCCTTGATCTGAAGGTGCATGCATCTAAGAGGCGTGAAGGAGAGATAATGACCATAGCGAAAAGCCCAGTTGTCACGATGGCACCAACAACACCTGTTTACGATGCAATTCAGATCATGGTCGCGGAGGGTTTCCGCCGAGTACCAGTCGTTGACCCCAAGACGAGGAGGCTTCAAGGAGTAGTAACCTCCACAGACATCGTTGATTATCTCGGCGGAGGAGAAAAATTCGAAATAGTCCAGAGAAAATATGCAGGCAACCTATTCAAAGCGATAAATGAGCCAGTTAGAAATATTTCGACTCGTAACGTGGTTTCGATCTCCACTTCTTCGAGAATCAATGAGGCAATGGAACTTATGAAGAAACATGAAGTTGGTGGTCTGCCTGTTGTGGATGAAGAGAAGCGTGTGTGGGCCATCGTAACGGAGCGTGATATCGTTTTTCTTTTTAATGGCAACATAAGAGGAGCCAAAGTTGCAGACCTGATGTCCAAGGAAGTTGTGACAGCCAAACCTGAGACATCAATTTCAGAAACCGAAAGAACAATGATTAATAATGGCTTCAGAAGGCTACCACTCGTCTCGAATCAAAAACTCGTCGGCATAGTTACCGTTATGGACATACTGCGCTTCTTTGCATCGGGCGAGGTCTTCAAACATCTGCAATCGGGAACCACAGATCAGGTTCTGCAGATGTCTGTTCTCGGAATAGCGACAAAGGATGTTTCAACAATAGAGCCTGAAGCCGATGTTGGTGAAGCTGCAAAACTAATGCTGGAAAAGAAAATGGGCTCTTTGCCTGTAATTAAGAATGAAAAACTTGTTGGAATAATAACAGAAAGAGACTTCTTCAAGCTGATCTCCTGAAAAAATTTAGCAGTTTATGAATCAAAACGAAGTTGTGTTGTCAACCGCTCTACTAGGCATGCGATTGTATATGAGGCTATCATGTCAACCATTGTGTTTCAACTCAGATGGATAGAAAAAGACATTTAACAGTTCGATTGCTGTTGAATCTTTGAAGCGAGAGGCTAGAACAGATTTGCCAGTTGACCTGGTGCTTAATAACGCCAAAATCTACACTCGAAAAGGGTTTGTTGAGGCGGGCTTGGCCATAGATGAAGGTCGGATATTCAGGATAGCCAAGGAGACGAATCTTCCTCCCGCCTCGGAGAAACTCGATCTGAAAGAACTCTTGCTACTTCCAGGCATGATAGATTCGCACGTCCATCTTAGAGATCAACAACTGGCGTATAAAGAGGATTTCTTCAGCGGCACGGCAGCTGCTGCCGCCGGCGGCGTTACATCAGTTATCGACATGCCCAATAACAAACCCGTAACAATGAGTTCAGAGTCTCTTCGAGAGCGAATGGGGATTGCAGAAAAAAAGGCAATTGTCAATGTTGCTTTCTATTCAGCTTTCCCACCAGACTTGAGCGAAATCAACTTGATAGTTGAGGAAGGAGCTGTAGCTTTCAAATTGTTTCTGTCGCAGAAGATCGGGGGATTAGACATCGAAGACGATGATGCCTTGTCGAAAGCCTTCGATAAGGTGAGTGAAACGAAGGTTCCTATAGCGGTACATGCAGAAGACAGAGAGACTATTGAAAAAGCCACTACAGGGTTGCAGAAAACTGGACGCAGAGATGTGGAGGCACGTCTCGAAGCTCGTTCTCCCAAAGCCGAGAGGAAAGCTATACAGCGAACCATTCGCCTTGTTGAAAGAACAGAGGCTCATGTCCACTTCTGTCACCTGAGCTCAGCGATTGGATTGAATGCCTTTTTAGATGCAAAGAAAGATGGGCTTCCCGTCACCTGCGAGGTTACGCCTCATCATCTCTTCCTTTCATCCGAACACTTGAAACGCCTCAAGACTTTGGCTCTCGTCGATCCTCCGTTAAGAACACAGAAAGATATCCGTGCTCTTTGGAAAGCCGTCAAGCAAGGATTAATAGATGTTATATCCACAGATCATGCCCCACATACAATTGAAGAAAAGAAAGCCGTCTCCGTCTGGGAGGCGAAGGCAGGGTTCCCAGGGCTGGAGACTATGCTTCCACTGTTGCTCACTCAGGTAAACCACGATCATCTTTCACTATCCACGTTGGTTAGGGCAACCTCAGAAACGCCAGCGCAGATCTTCAATCTGAAGAATAGAGGATGTTTAGTTGAGGGAAACCATGCTGATCTTGTCGCAGTAGATATGAGTCAAGAATATGAGATTGATGCTTCTGAGTTCTATTCAAAGGCCAAGTATTCTCCGTTTGATGGATGGAAGGTTAAGGGCAAACCCGTCAAGACCCTTGTGGACGGGAAGCTAGTTATGGATGGGGGTGAGATTGTGGCAGAGCCGGGAATTGGGCAAGTCATTCGAAGACCAAAATCTTGATAACTGATGCCAATTTCATCTACCGACAAGAGAGCGCGAAATAGCGAGACAAAACGGATGAGAAGCAGAATGAGAAAAAAGAAGTACACCATTGAAGATTTGTCAAAGTTCCCACAAATATATTTGCCCACCCTTAGCCATTTGGAAGACAAAGTTGCATTCTATTGGGACAAAACGGGCATTTTGGAATTGTACACGCTCAATATCAAAACCCGAGAAGTAAAACAGGTTAGCCATGGGGAGTGCCCTAGGGCGATACGCGCTGGATTCATCTGGTTGAGAGATGACAAGAATCTTGTCTTTACCAAAGATGAAGCAGGCGATGAAAACCACAACCTAATCAGAATCAACATTGAAACGGGAGACACAGAACAACTAACCAATACGCCCGAGCATCAAGACTATCCCGTCGATACGAGTCCAGACGGGCAATTTATCCTGATGCCTTCAACGAGAAAGGGACAGCTCAACCTGTTCAAGTTGAACATAGAAACGAAGGACCCAGTCCAACTAACTGATCATAAAAATCCTACCTGGGGAGGATCCTCATGGAATCCCACAAACGATTGGATCGCATATAACGTCAATGAGACCAAGGACCTACAAAACATGGATATCTGGATGGCTAAGTCGGATGGAAGTGTAAAGAAGAAAATTGTGTGTATGAACGTGGGTTCGCAGGATGTTGTAGTTGAGTGGAGCGAGGACGGTAGGTTATTAGTCTTTACAACAAACGCGAACGGAATAAATCAACCTGGCGTCTATGATGTCCAAACGGGAAATATCAGGCTCTTGGGCGAAGCAAAATATGAAGAAACTGCGACAGCACTTACAAAAGATGGGAGAAAATTAGTATGTTTAAGAAATCATGAAGCAACCGTTACTCCGGTTGTGTACGACCTCGAAACCGGCGACTGTGATGTGTTGAAGCTCCCAGTGGGCGTTGTGGAAGGCGCGAAGTTGGCTTTGGATGACAAGTATCTGATTGGTATGTTGAATACTCCCACGAGTCCAAGTTCTTTGTTCGCATACAACTTCGACACAGATAAGATTGAGACTCTGATTGAACCACATTACGGAGACATCAATCCTGACTTTTTCGTTGTTCCCAAATATGTCCAGTACAAGTCCTATGACGGCCTTGAAATCGGCGCCGTGTTATACAAACCAAAACGCACTAGGAAAGGTGAGAAGCTGCCAGCGCTGGTTATGGTTCACGGCGGTCCAACAGGTCAGTATTTCCAGAATTTCAGCATGTTTGGACAGATACTGGCAAACGAGAAATACGTATTATTACAGCCTAACATCAGAGGAAGCACTGGATATGGAAAGGAATTCCAGGACATGAACCTCATGGACTGGGGTGGAGGCGATCTTGAAGACGTCGCAGCTGGTGCAAAATATCTCAAGAAGCTCCCTTATGTTGATAAGAACAGGGTAGGCGTCTTTGGGGGAAGCTACGGCGGATACATGACGTTCCTCCAAGTGACGAAGAAACCGGAATTGTGGAGGGCTGCAGCTGCATGGATAGGGCTATCACGTCTTAAAACGTTCTATGAAAAGTCAAGGCCCCATTTCAAGTATTTCTTAAGAATGAACATGGGGGATCCTGATGAAAACGTTGAACTGTGGGAAGATAGGAGTGCTCTCAACTTTGCAGCGAATCTTCGATGTCCACTATTGATGGTGCATGGTGTCAACGATCCACGTTGCCCGGTGGAGGAGAGTCGCCAATTCAGGGACAAATTGGTTGAGCTTGGCAGGAGAGAAGGCGAAGATTTCGAGTACGTTGAATTCGGTGATGAGGGACACGGTGCCTATACAGATATGTCCATGCGCACTAGAACATTCAAGTTACTTCTAGACTTCTTCAATAAGAAACTCAAATGAGTCATTACATCTGAAGCCTCCTGTCGCACCAACTCAGGTGAACCGATGAAGTTCATTGCAGATGGCATGCTCGGAAAGCTCACAAGATGGCTTCGCATGCTTGGACAAGACGTCGAGTATTCCAAATCCCTTTACGACGAGCAACTGATTAAAACCGCGAAGACTGAGAACCGCATCCTACTCACTCGTGATCTAAAGCTGTATCAGCGGGCTCAGAAACAAGGAGTGGATACCGCTCTGATTGAGGACGCAACAAAGGCTGAAAAGCTAGCCGGCTTGGCGAGTCGGTTCAACTTCAAGCTTGAGATCGATATCATGGTTTCGCGTTGTCCCAAATGTAACACTCCTATTAAGCCAGTCTCAAAAGACGAGATCGTGGATAGGATACCCAAAGCAACCGCAACCCACTACAATGAGTTCTGGGAGTGCTCTGGCTGTGGACAAGTATATTGGCAAGGTTCTCACTGGAATAGGATAGAGAAAACCTTGAGAGACGCTAGGCAAGCACTGAGAAGCGAATCAGTCAGCAACAAATCCCGTGGAAGCCCAGAGAAGATCTAACATAGAATTTATCATCAACCCCAACTATGATATCGCTACCAAAGAAGGAAATATTCATGTCCAAGCAGATGCCACCTGGCACGTATTTCTGGCAGGGAAACGAAGCTTGCGCAGAAGGAGCCATAGCAGCCGGTTGCAGATTCTTCGCGGGATACCCGATCACACCAGCAAGTGAGATAGCTGAACACCTAGCTGAGAGACTGCCCCAAGTCGGCGGAATAGCGATCCAGTTGGAAGATGAAATAGCGTCCCTAGGAGCGGTCATAGGCGCGAGCTGGGCGGGAGCGAAAGCCATGACGGCAACATCAGGCCCAGGCTTCAGCCTCATGCAGGAGAACATAGGCTACGCCTTCATGACCGAAACACCATGCGTGATCGTTGACATCCAGAGGGCAGGCCCAAGCACGGGACAGGCCACCAAATGCGGCCAGGGAGACGTCATGCAAGCAAGATGGGGAACCCACGGAGACCACGCCATGATAGCACTCTCACCAAACTCAGTACAGGAAATCTACGACCTGACGATCAGAGCCTTCAACTTAGCAGAAACTTATCGGACCCCGGTTGTTTTGCTGGCTGATGAGATAATCGCGCACATGAGAGAAGAGACTACGACACCACCACTCGAAAAAATCGAGATCACCAACAGGAAAAAGCCCAAAAAGACAGAGAAGGCATTCTTCGGCTCCCAAGAGATACCGCCCATGCCCGCGGTGGGCGAAGGCTTCAACGTTCCAGTAACAGGCTCAACCCACAACGAAACCGGACGCCGCTACACCGCAGACCCTGTCGTCCACCGCCAACTCGTCGAGAGGCTGGTCTCCAAGATAGAGAGAACCACAGATCAACTCATCGACTACGAAGGCTACAACATGAATGCCTGCGATGCCGGTATAATCTCTTATGGCTGCACCTCCCGCGCAATCTATGAAGCTGTCCAGCTAGCAGAGAAAAGGGACATCAAAGTCGGATTCATCAGACTCAAAACCATATGGCCCTTCGCTGACCGCGTTATTCAGGAAATAGCTCAGAATGCCAAGGTTCTGTTTGTGCCAGAGATGAATCTCAAGCAGCTGTTCTACGAGGTGAAAAGAGCTGTAGAAGGCGCGGTTCCAGTTTTTCCCATAAACAAGATTGGCGGCGGAGAGATGATAACGCCAGAAGAACTAATGGAGCAAGTTGTAAGGAGGATGCAGAATCTTGACTGATAGGTTTTCTACCCGAAACTATCTGCGAGATATCAAGCTTCCATTCTGCGCAGGCTGCGGAGACTATACAGTCATTAACAGCTTCCTCAGAGCTCTCCACGAACTAGGCCACAAAGACCTGCACAAGTTCGTTTTCTGCAGCGGAATAGGATGCGCAGCATGGATTCCATCCCCACACTTCGAAGCCGACTCAATCCACACAACCCATGGCAGAAGCATACCAGTTGCGACAGGAGTGAAGCTCGTCCGCCCAGATTTGAATGTGGTGGTCTTCGGCGGAGACGGAGACCTCGTCGGAATAGGATTAAGCCACCTCATCCACGCGGCGAGAAGGAACCTCGACATCACAGTTATAATGGTGAACAACATGGTCTACGGAATGACCGGTGGACAGGTCGCTCCCACCACGCCATTCAAAGCAAAGACAACAACCACACCATACGGAAACTTTGAACATCCTCTAGACGCAACGCGCCTCGTAGCTACAGCCGGAGCCAGCTACGCAGCACGGTGGACAACCATCCACATCACGGAGCTGAAGGAAGCTATGAAAAAAGCTCTCACAACAGAGGGCTTCGCCTTCATTGAAGCGGTTAGCCAGTGTCCGACAGCCTTCGGAAGAAGAGTTGGATTAAAGACCGCCGCAGACATGCTCCGATGGCTCAAGGAAAACTCGGTGCCTCTTAAAGAAGCCGAAAAAATGGCTGAAGAAGAACTTATGGGAAAGATCGTGGTTGGAGAATTCATTCAACGGAAGCGTCAAACATTCACCGACGCAGTCTATGGGGTGATACGGGAGGCAAAGAAGGGTGCCTAAACGCGCTGAGGTAAGAATAAGCGGGCTAGGCGGACAGGGCATAGTTCTGGCGGGAGAAATTCTGGGAAGAGCCGCAGTCTATGATGGAAAACATGCGGTCCAGACCCAGAGCTATGGCGCTGAGGCGAGAGGAAGCGCAGCGAGAAGTGAGGTCATAATCTCAGACGAGAGAGTTGGCTTTCCAAAGGTTAGAAAATGCGACGTTCTTGTAGCGATGAGCCAAAGCGCTCTTGACAAACATCTGAAAGACCTGAAGGAGGAAGGAACTCTCTTGGTGGATGAGGACATGGTAAAGAAGATACCGAAGATCAAAGCCAAGATTTTTGAGATTCCAGCAACCAAAATCGCAGAGACCGAGCTCAAGTCACGAATCTATGCTAACGCTGTCATGTTGGGTGCCCTAACCAAAATAACCAATCTAGTCACCGGAAAGGCGGTCGAGAAAGCGATCAGGGATAGCGTTCCAGAAAAGACAAAGGAAATCAATCTGAAAGGATTCAGAAAGGGTATCTCATGTGCCTTTATTTAGCCTCCATGACTTAGTAAAGCGAGATGTTGATTTCAGAGTTTGATCCATGGAAGTCCAAGCTCTGCACCTGTCCTCCAAAGCTGACGTTCAATCCGTATACCGGCTGTGATCACGAGTGTGTCTACTGCTACGCCTCCTCCTACATCCCAAGATTCTATAATTGCAGGCCGAAGAAGGACCTGCTTAGAAGACTTGGGAGAGAAGCCAGCAAGCTTAGTGGCAAATTGATCTCCATATCAAACTCTTCTGATCCGTATCCAAACATAGAAGAAAAGAATGGTTTAACCAGAAAATGCCTAGATATTCTTTCAAGATACGAGTGCAAGATTCAGATAGTCACCAAGTCTCCTCTCGTCACAAGAGACATCGACATACTTAAGAAAACGCGGTGCATGGTTGCCCTCAGCATAACGACCGATGATGACAAAATTTCGAGGAGACTAGAGCCCTGTGCCCCTGTTTCCTCTGAAAGGCTGAAAGCTATGGAAGCCCTTGTCAAGAACGGCTTACCCGTGGCTGTCAGAGTCGATCCGATAATACCCTTTCTAAATGATAAACCAAAGCGACTGATAGAATCTCTCGCTTCTCTGGGAGTTTCGCATATAACAAGCTCAACCTACAAGGTTAGACCCGACAACTGGAGGAGATTCAGCAAGGCGTTTCCAGAGGTCGCCAAAAAGCTATCTCCACTGTATTTTGAAAAGGGAGAGAGAATCTCAAGATACTTCTATTTAGCAAAAGAACTACGATACCAGTTGATGGAGAAAGTCAAAGAGATAACCGAAGAGAACGGCATGAAATTTGGTTGTTGCAGGGAGGGATTCAGCCATCTAAATTCAGCGTTGTGTGATGGCTCTTGGCTGGTTTCATAGGTCGCTCGAATTTTGCGATTTCAGTTAGTACACGCCTCTAAGCAATCTAATTATCAATTCAATCATAGCAACGTAGAAGTTCTTTTCAAATGGCCGCACAAATTGTGGATAGTAGTGGAAGTACGGTCTCAAGACCCACGCTAGCTGCGTTCCAACAAACATGAAGATTATGCTTCCGACGAAGAAAGCTGGGGTCCAACCTATCCCGGGATATATGGTCATAAAGCCTCTAAGGAGATGTAGGAGTGAGAAGAGGCCCGCAAGGGCGAAGATAGCCACATTCAAGATGATGAGAAAGGCGTAGGTTGAATAGGTTGCGCTTGCGGTTGTGAATATGAAGAACAAATTTATTGGAACAAGTGCAAGAAGAATAGTTGACATAGTCGTGAGACTCGAGAGCAGAAGAATGAGCATCTGAATGAATGAGCGTTTCCCTCCGAAAATTGAACTGATCACGTAATAGCTTGGAGCCGTTATGTATAGAGAAATCAGAAGTAATATCGGAATCTTCACCGCATCATAAAAAACCTGCAACCCACCGGGATACACGCCCATAGTTGCGCCATAAACAGCGGAAAAGACAATGATGGCTAGATTAGAATTGACAATATATGCCTTAAGCCTCTTTTCCTCCATCAAGCTTTTGAAGAATTCCTCTCTCCGCTTAATAAACTCCTCGACAACAGAGAGTCTTGCTAGAAAGTCTGAACACACATGCTTCACTATTGTTATTAAGAAGCTTCTAAAGCTAAAAATCCATCGGTGACTACTGATGTTCGAATGGACGCGCAACTCTAAGCTTCATCGATAAATTTGCTTGGTCGAGGTATTTCGGGCGACAGCCCACGCCTCTCCCGTATGTCTTTTATAACCTCTAAAGCAAGGCTCTCGGGCACTTTCTCCCAATGGTCAAATTGGGTTTGCCAGAATGCGTGGCCTGAGGTTGCTGATCTCATCTCGGCGGAGAGGCCGAATGTCTCGGCTACTGGAACGTATCCGGTGACCATAGTCATGGGTCCTTTCTGCTCTGAGGATACGATTCTGCCACGTTTGCGGTTTATCATTCCGGTTACGTCTCCGACCCATTGTGCAGGCACCGATACGCCGATCTTGTATACGGGCTCGAGGAGGACTGGTTTTGCTGTTAGGAATGAGCCTAGGAAGGCTCTCCTTGTCGCGGGCATGACCTGTGCTGGGCCACGATGAACGGGATCTTCATGTAGCTTGACGTCCATTAGTTTCACCTTTAACCCTCGCATGGGCTCTTCGCAGAGCGGACCGTTTTGAGAGGCCCACCTGAATCCTGCCATTATCATATCCCTTACTTCTCGGAGGTATTGTATTCCCTTCGTTAAGTTGATCAAGATGTTTTTGTGCTCCTCAATTGTCCAGACATTCTTAGCTTCATCTGTGGACCATTTGGCCTCTTTGCGTAACACTGCACCCACCTCCTTTCGACCCATGTACTCGTCTATATCCCCTGCCTCGATCATGTCTAGAACCTTTTGTCCAAGTGGTTCTACTTGTATCCAGAATCGGCTGTGCTTATTCGGACTCTTCGCCATCGCCACAACACCTTGCCCAGCAACGCTTTCCCGATAGACGACTATCGGACGAGACGTGAGAAGTTCAAGACCTCCTCCATACTGGCCGAGGAACTTCACAGCTATCTCCAGATGGAGCTCTCCCATCCCACTGAGCAGATATTCACCTGTCTCCTTATTTATTGTGGTCACTAGGTTTGGATCCTCGATCGAGAGACGATGCATAAGGTCAACAAGGCGGGGCAGCTCCTTCGGGTGTTTCGGCTCTATAGCTATAGTGATGACGGGTTCAGAAACATATTTGATGCGTTCAAAGGGAATCATCGCACCTTTATGTGATACGTCGACGAGCGTTTCACCCGCCCTTGCAAGGTCAAGCCCAAGCAATGCGGCTATATTGCCTGCCACGATGCGGTCTACGACCTCTCTAAACGCGGCCATGTACATGGAAACCTGCTGAACCCGATAGTCTTTCCTTGCGCCGACGAGGTAAACTTCATCGCCCTCCTGTATCGACCCCGAGAACATTCGTCCGGTGGCAACTAGCCCCGCATGCGGATCCATCTGCGCGGATGTTAGACATATGACGATGGGTCCGTTGTCATCGCAGTTGAGCATCGCCTGCCCCATCTCAGAGTCCACATCACCTCTCCAGATTTTGGGAACCCTGTATTTCTGGGCGTATACAGGATTTGGCAGATTTTTGACGACCATACCTAGTATAGCGTTGTGTAGTGGTAGAGTTTTTGGGAGTTCCTGCCACCGTTCCTCCTTGTAAGCATCGACTATGTCGCTGAACATCATCCCCCTCTCTTGGGCGATGTCTACAGTGAAGCCCCATTTGTGGAGTGCGGACCCGAAGGCGACTGTTCCTTTGGCCGCGTCTACTTTCCACTTCTTCTTGTGTTCTGGCTCCCCGTAAAGCTCAATTAGGTTGTTGAAGTCGCGAATTATCCTGTTGAGCTTGCTTTGAACCTCGTCGGGATTTAGCTTTAATTCCCTGATCAACCGGTCGACCTTGTTGATGAACAGAACTGGCTTAACTCGCTCTTCCAGTGCTTGTCTCGTCACGGTTTCTGTTTGGACCATAACTTCTTCGACCGCGTCCACAACTACGACAGCGCCGTCGATGGCCCTCAGTGCTCGTGTCACTTTGCCTGTGAAATCTACGTGCCCAGGAGTGTCGATAAGATTGACAACGCAAGGCTTGCCCTCGATTTCGTGCAGGAGAGAGATGTTGGCCGTTTTTATTGTGATACCACGCTTTTGCTCCTCCTCAAGATAATCAAGAGCTCTAGCCTCACCAGCTATCTTCGGTGACAGAAGCCCAGCCTCAGCCAATAAAGAGTCCGTCATAGTTGTTTTGCCATGATCAATATGGGCGATTATGCCGATGTCGCGAATATCCTCTTTCTTACGCATCAGTTTGAGTATGTCTTTAGTCTGTTTGAAACGTGGGCACATCTGTTGCTTGTTCTCCGCTTCTATGTTCTTATATTATATCTAAACTATGTTCCTCATGAAGACGCGTCAAGCGTCTTAAAAGGCTTTCTGAATATAAAATTCACATGAGACAATGTATATTTCAGGGTCAAAGCCATTTTGTTGATGATCTCTCTAAAATAGCAGGACTATTTCGCTGAGAACATGAAGAGCATATTCACTGACTACTCAATTGTGGCGTGGAGCCTTCTCATTTCCTCTTCGGTTTTTCCTAGGCGATGCATAAGCTCCACAACCAGGCTATCCAGAAAGATCATCGCGTTGTTTTCGAATATGGATCCTAATGGACTCAGGGTTTCGCGCTCACCCAAAATCTGCCGAGCCAGGTAGTCCTTCTTCCGTGGCCAGCCTATTTTCGTTCGACCTCCAACGAAAACGATATGGTCAGCTGTTCTGCCGAGTTGAGATTCAGGATAGGATGTGATGGCGATGACGTGGGCTCCGATTTCTCTCGCAGTCGAACTAGCAGTTATGGCTAGTTTGGTTGTGCCGGAGCCAGAGATGACGATGATCAGGTCCTCCTTGGTTGCGGCAGGGGTGATAGTCTCGCCTAAGAAGTAGACATTGAACCCAAGGTTCATGAGGCGCACGGCAAAAGCTCTTCCGACGAAGCCACTTCGACCAACACCGATGACAAAAATCCTCCTATGTCTAGCGTCCAAAATCATCGCGATCATCTTCTCCACCTGATCGAGGTCAAGCTGACTTATCGCCTGTTGAGCACCAGTTAGGATTTCATCCGCGGCTGCCTTCAACCATTCCAAGGATTTTCGCCTTCGAGAGGCAATTCTCTGTGTCAGCTATTAAAAATCTTTCTTTCTATCGCAGGTGGTATTTTACGAAACCGCGAAGTGTTGACAGAGAAGGATGTCATGTAGTTATCAACGGTATTAATGGTGGAATCTGGTCCCGCAAGAAAATCCAAATGTAGACGGCTAGGATTAGCATGCAGATGGAAATCATGGCTAGAATGTAGTCTCCTCTCTTTATTTTGAGCACGTAAAGGTTTGTGCGTTTGTCTGTTGCTCCCCAGGCTCGTGATTCCATGGCCTCAGCCAGCTCTAAGCTTCTGCGGATGGCGCTTACTATAAGTGGGATGAGGATTGGAATGTAGTTTTTGATTCTCTTTATGAAGTTTCCACGCTCAAGCTCTAGTCCTCTAGCTTTTTGAGCGTCCATGATGGTCTGTGCCTCCTCTGCCAAAACTGGGACAAATCGAACTGCGGTTGTGAAGGCAAAGCAGAATTCGTATGGTACGTGACTCTGTTCCAAAGCCAGTCCTAGGCGGTCGGGAGATGTTGTCAGGAAGAAGATGGAGAAGGATTCAACCAGTACGAGGAAACGAAGAGTCATCGCGAGCGAATATTCTAATAATGATGAGGATGGGGGAAACGTGGGATACTCTGTGTAAAAATAAGTGAAGACAAAGTTGAAGAGAAAAATCATTATCGCCAAAAATGAAGCCCCCTTCATCGATCTAATCCACTCCCTTTCAACACCAGCCACGAGAACAAACGGCAACTGAATGAAAAATAACAGGATTAGAGGCAGCAACTGATTAAACATGACCGCTATAACGAACACAGCGCAGACATAGAAGAATTTGACTCTCGGATCCAACTCATGAACACGTGAAAAGACTTTCCTGAATCTGAAGCCTTCAAAGACGCTCATGAGCTGCGCTCCAAGAAATCAAGCAAGATATCTCTCGCTTCATAAACGTCAATAACATCAGTTGGCAAGCCAAAACCTGTAAGTCCCATGAATATCTGAGATATTTGTGGAGGCACGATGGAAGCTTCCGCGACCAGTTTGCGGTTTGTTAGAATTTGCTTCCCAACTCCCTCGCCCACAATCTTTCCCTGAGCCATTAAGACGACACGAGGATTACACTCAGCGACGAATTCAACATCATGGGTAACGATAATCACGGTCTTTCCTTGAGCGTTCAATTGAACGATAAATTGCCGTAGTTTCTCCTTTTGTTCATAGTCCTGTCCAATTGTGGGCTCGTCGAGAATTACTACATCGGGATCCCATGCGAGAACCGAGGCTAGGGCAACTCGTTTTCTCTCTCCACCGCTGAGCATGAATGGAGAAGATTGGCGATACCTTGTTAATCCGAGAAGATTGATGGCCCACTCCACTCTTTTTTGGATAGCCTTTTTCTCGAAGCCGAAGTTTCTAAGAGCGAAGGCAACCTCGTCTTCAACAGTCTCGCAGAAGAGCTGATTGTCGGGATTTTGAAAGACGAATCCGACTTTTCGAGAGAGTTTGGCTATGCTTTCTTCTCGCGTGTCAATTCCATCGACAATAACAGCCCCCTTTGTTGGCTTTAGCAATCCGTTGAAGTGTTTAACGAGCGTTGTTTTTCCCGCGCCGTTCTGACCCATAATCGCAACGAAGTCTCCGCTTCGAAATGTGAGAGAGACTCCTTTTAGGGCTTCTACGTTGCTTGGATAGGTGAAGTAGACGTCCCTAACCGCGATCACGAGCCAAAACCTCCTGTAGAAGTAGGGAAGCCTCTCGTGAATTGACTGGAACCCCGCTGAGATGCACTCCAGTTTCTTGGAGAACCTGATAGAGTCTTGTTGCTTTTGGGATGCCAACACCGATCAGACGAGCTCTCTCAGAAGTAAAGACATTTAGGGGCTTTCCATCCAATACAACCTTTCCTTCATCCATGACGATAACATGGTTTGCGTATCTTGACGCCAGGTCTAACCTGTGTTCCACGAGGATGACTGTGAGACCAAGCTTCTTGTTCAAATCATCGATCACTTCAAAGATTTTTTGCGCGCCCAATGGATCAAGGAATGATGTGGGCTCGTCGAGCACCATAACTTCCGGTTGCATGGCGAGCACGCATGCTATGGCGACTCGTTGTTGTTGTCCGCCAGAGAGTTCATGTGGAGCCCTCTCCCGGAGATCTTGTATACTAGTCATTTGAAGAGCCCAGTCGACTCGTTTTCTCATATCTCCTCTGGGCAGTCCCAGGTTTTCAAGTCCGAATGCAACATCTTTTTCCACGGATAGTGCGAAGAGCTGGTTTTCTGGATTCTGGAATACGAGACCGACGTTTTTGGCAAGCTCATAAATCGAGTGTTCAGACACGTTATGACCTGCGACTTTGATGTCTCCTTCGAGTTTTCCGCTGTAGAAGTGTGGAATGAGTCCGTTGAAGCATCGGCAGAGGGTTGTTTTTCCACAGCCGCTTGGACCGGTGAGAATCACAAATTCTCCTTTTTCGATGGTTAAAGAGACATCTTTGAGGGAAGGTTCTTTCCCACCGGGGTATGTGTATGTTAGATTGCTTGTTTCGATTATCGCCACTGTCTCGCCCACTGCTCTGGATTCGCAAATGATGTCATCCATTTAAGAGTAGCTACTAAAAAAGTAGTAGGTTTTTCTGTTGAAACCACCGTGAGAAGG
>Ga0224506_10001506_pt1 | contig 16579 bp, 23 predicted proteins | sample SF_Jan12_sed_USG_2_FD_169108 | JGI IMG/M metagenome (GOLD analysis project Ga0224506, IMG submission 169108) | Sediment microbial communities from San Francisco Bay, California, United States - SF_Jan12_sed_USGS_8_1 | ecosystem: Environmental > Aquatic > Marine > Sediment | place: USA... | reverse complement strand
AATCCTGCAGGGACAATAAATAATGTTTAACAGCTTCTACATCCGGGGTACTCACATGACTCTCCATTTTTTTAAGCAGGTCGAATAACGGCATTGCTGAGCGCATCACGAATTTCCGTGGGCTGGACTGACTCACCTACCTCGGCATCAATAATGTAATCCAGTTTATCATTAAAATATTGACGAACCTCAGCAATATTCCGTGCCGGTGCTCGGTCTGCGGGGTTGGCACTGGTTGAAACAATTGCCTTGCCATAGGCATCACATAAGGCCTGTACGACTGGGTGTACAGATACCCGAACAGCAAGTGATTGATGTTGTCCGCGGAGTAATTCAGTCACCTCATGTCTGGCGGGCCAGAGCCAGGTATAAGGACCGGGCCAACTGGCAAACACTCTTTGCTGGTTTTCTTGTTCAAGTGGTTGTAAATATTTCTCCAGTTGTTGAAATGACGAGGCAACCAGAATCAATCCTTTTTCAAGCGGCCGTTGCTTAACCTCAAGCAGTTTTCGTATAGCGGCTTTATTATCTGGATCACAGCCCAGACCAAATACCGACTCGGTAGGATAGGCAATCACACCACCCCGCTGCAGTGCCTGCACGGCTAACTCAATTTGATTTTTCAGTTCCATGATATGGTTTAAGTTGTGGTAAACAAGAGCACATATTACAACGGAGCACCTAGCATACGGCATTTAAACTTTGACAATCATTAGGATGTATTTTAATCACCCTTATGTCGATAAACCAGATTTTTTTCCAATAACAGGCATTTATTTTACACATACGATCAGTTTTCAGGCCGCAAGCACAACTTGCACTATAAAGCGGCGTGCACAGATAAAGTGGCAGTCAAACATATCAACATGGAAGGAACTCATGAATAATAAATCAACGACAAAAGTAACGCTAACCCCAATCATACTTTCATCTGTACTTTTACCATCTGTTGTACAAGCGGCCGGAGATGAATACTGAGACTATGATGATGCTAACGGGACTGGCTCAGGTTAGTGGGGCGATCTCGATAAAGACTGTCAGCTGTGAAAAGATCGTACTGCGCAGTCTCCAACTGAAATATCAACATAAACACGTAGAAGAGCTTAAGTTGAAATACAAAATGACTCCTCTGGAAATCTCCCATCATATCAGTCCGAATGCACCCGGAATAATCACAGCCGATCCACAGCGGCTCAGACAGATACTGGATAATTTGATTAATAACGCCATCAAAACAGGATGAAGACAGGTTATTGTTCCGTGTACTGGATACCGGTATTGGGGTAGCCGAAGATCTGCAGGATAAAATATTTCATTCATTCAGGCCGATGCATCGACTACCCGTGGGTATGGTGGTGCCGGGCTGGGACTGGCTATGACAAAAAAGATTATCGAGCACTGGGGCGGAGAAATTCATCTCAACAGCTTGCCCGATGAAGGAAGTTGTTTTTACATTAGCCTGCCGCTCAGTGCCTCAGACTAGCAACGTACGAACGGTACCAATCAAAACACTTTGGTGAAGTCGCCGTTAAGCTATTTATTATCCTTGCCTTCCTTATCGAGATCATCGGCCGCATCAGTGTGATCCATCATCAATCGCTCTTCCTCGATGGCCTTATCCAATTCGGCTTCCATTTCTGCATCGCTCAGTTCACGATCTTCATCATCCACATCTTCTGATGCTTCAGCCTCCTTACGTCGGCGAATGATCATTCTGGAGAAAAACAGGCCGGTTTCAAACAATAACCACATCGGTAGAGCTAACAGGGTCTGAGAGATAATATCCGGTGGAGTGAGCAACATCCCCACCGTGAAAGCCCCCACAATGATATAGGGCCGTTTGGCTGACAGGCTTTCCGGTGTGGTCATCCCGGTCGCCACCAGAATGATAGTGGCGATGGGTACCTCAAAGGCAATGCCAAAGGCAAAAAACATTTTCAGGACAAAATCGAGATACTTGGCAATGTCGGTCATCACCGCCACCCCCTGTGGGGCAACGCCAGTGAGAAAACCAAATACCAGAGGAAAGACCACAAAATAGGCAAAGGCCATGCCGGCATAAAACAACACAATGCTGGAGACCAGCAATGGCAGGGCAAGCATTTTTTCATTGCGATACAATCCTGGGGCGACAAAGGCCCAGGCCTGGTAAAGAATAAAGGGTATCGCAATGAAAATCGAAATCACCATGGCCAGCTTGAACGGAGTCAAAAAGGGCGAGGCCACTTCGGTAGCGATCATGGTGCCTCCCTCCGGCAAGTGTGCCAGCAGGGGTTTGGCTAACAGGGCATAGAGGTCATTGGCAAAGGAAAACAGGCCAAGAAAAACCACTGAAACAACCAGTACCACACGTAACAGACGATCACGCATCTCCACCAGATGTGCAAGAAAAGGCAGTTCGGGTTCTTTCTGGTTTTCTTCAGACTTTGTTTTTGCCATCTTCGTCTTGAGCTTCCGCCGATTTTTGTATTAGCGCTTCCACCTCATCGGGGATGGCATTGACCTGATAGTCCGGTTTGCTGTCATCATCTTCGAGACTGAACTGATCAGTATTCATAATCTTTTTTATTTCATCCAGACCGGCATCTCTTTCCAGAGCCTTACGCAGTTCATCCTGTTTGAGTTCACGATCGATATCGGTTTTAACCTGTGAGACAAAACGACGCGTACGCCCAACCCACTTGCCGGCCGTACGAGCCACATCGGGTAGCTTGTCGGGGCCGATCACAAGCAACCCCACCACTCCAATGATAGCCAGTTCCCAAAAACCAATATCAAACATGCATCTTGCCTAATCTGTCAGACGTTATGGAAATAAAATACAGTTGATTAAACCTTATCCTTTTCCTTGCTCACTTCACCTTCGATAACCTTACCTTCAGACTGTTCAATCTTGTCACTGGTTTCTTCTTTCATAGAGGTGCGAAAACCCTTAACGGCTGAACCCAGATCAGATCCAATGTTACGCAGACGCTTGGCGCCAAATAATAACAGGACGATCAACAAAATTATTACCAATTGCCAGATTCCAATACCCATTTGCTTACTCCACTCGTTCTAAATCATTAACCAAAGCCGGGCAGATTATGTCCACCCAGCAGATGTATATGCAGATGAAAAACCACCTGCCCACCGCCCTTGCCGGTGTTTATGATGGTCCGAAAACCATCACTTAATCCATGTTGCCTTGCCAAGGTTGGCAAATTTCTCATCATGTGAGCTATCAGCGCATCGTGTTCAGTCGTTAATTCATCCAGACTTGCAACATGCACCTTCGGTATCATTAATAAATGCACCTCGGCGTGCGGATTAATGTCCTTGAATACCAGTACCTGATCATCCTCGTATACCTTGTCTGCCGGTATGTCACCCGCAATAATTTTACAAAACAGACAATCGCTCATTTTATTCCTCTAACTTGTCCTAAGAGAGAAAAGTTATTTGGTCCTGTTGGCCTTTTCTTCGATACCGGAGACACCAAAGCGTCGTCCCAGTTCGTTCAGCACATCATCTGGGCCCAGACCCTGTTGTGCCAGCAGTACCAGGGTATGAAACCACAGATCGGCGGTTTCATAAACAATCTGTTGCTTATTTCCGTCCTTGGCCGCCATCACAGTCTCTGTGGCCTCCTCACCGATTTTTTTTAAAATCGCATCCAGGCCCTTATCATACAATTTGGCGACATAAGAACTGTCCGGCGCTGCGGTCTTGCGCTGCTCCAGTATTTCGGCCAATTGTGTCAGAATATCGTTCATATTAAGTCAGATATACGATACGAGGAAAAGAGAAAAAGTTTTTTGTCGCTTGTCTCTTTCACCATGTAACTGCTTCATTTATAAATATCCTTCGGGTCCTTGATGACCGGCGCTACCGACATCCACTTGCCGTCCTGTAATTGCTGATAAAAACAGCTACGTCTGCCAGTATGACAGGCAATACCACCCAATTGTTCAACCTTCAGCAAAATCACATCGTTATCACAGTCAAGGCGGATATCTTTCAACTGTTGCACATGGCCGGACTCCTCGCCCTTGCGCCAAAGCCTGTTGCGTGAACGAGACCAGTAAATGGCGCGCTTTTCCTGTACCGTCAAGCCCAGCGACTCACGGTTCATCCAGGCAAACATCAGGATCTCACCGGTTTGGTGGTCCTGGGCAATCACCGGAACCAGTCCCTCCTCGGTCCACTTGATCTCATCTAGCCACTGCTCAGACATTTATAAAGCCCTTTTAACGTGAAGACGCTGAGATGCAAAGGAAAAATATTGAATAACTTTAACCTGTCTGCTTTGCGCCTTCGCACCTTAGCGTTAATAAATTACAATCGCACTTCAATCCCGGCCTTGGCCATATGCCGCTTGGCCTCTTCTATCGTGTATTCACCGAAGTGGAAAATACTCGCGGCCAGTACCGCATCGGCTGCACCTTTGGTGACCCCTTCTGCCAGGTGGTCGAGGTTGCCGACGCCACCCGAGGCAATCACCGGTACATTGACCGCTTCACTGATAGCGCGAGTCAGGGCGAGGTCGAAACCGATCTTGGTGCCGTCCCGATCCATGCTGGTCAGCAGGATCTCGCCAGCACCATAGTCGACCATCTTTTTCGCCCATTCGATGGCATCAATACCCGTGGGCTTGCGGCCACCATGCGTAAAGATTTCCCACCTGGCCGGCTCATCGCTTACCTGCTTGGCATCAATGGCAACGACAATACACTGCGAACCAAATTTTTCCGCGGCTTCTTTAACGAATTCCGGATTAAATACGGCTGCCGTGTTGATGGCCACCTTATCCGCCCCGGCATTGAGCATGGTGCGAATATCTTCCACCTTGCGAATGCCGCCTCCCACAGTCAGTGGGATAAACACCTGGCTCGCCACTTCCTCCACCACATGCACCATGGTTTCCCGATCATCGGAACTGGCCGTAATATCCAGAAAGGTGATTTCATCGGCCCCCTCAACATCATAGCGACGCGCAATCTCCACCGGGTCACCGGCATCACGGATATCGACAAATTGCACGCCCTTCACCACGCGGCCGTTATCGACATCCAGACAGGGGATAATACGTTTAGCCAAGCCCATATTTATTTCTCTAGCAACGCAAGGACGCCAAGGCGCAAAGTTTCATGATAGTGACCACCACATAATTTAGATCTTCTTAGCGCCATTACATCTTTGCATTGAAAAATTATTTTGTTAATTCATCTGCCAGTTTCTGTCCTTCGACAAAATCCAGCGTACCTTCATAGATAGCCCGACCGGTAATCGCGCCGCTAATGCCCTCATCGGCCACAGCGCACAGCTTACGCACATCCTCCAGGTTAGTGATACCACCAGAGGCGATCACCGGAATGGTAATGGCCTGCGCCAGTTTGACTGTGGCTTCTATATTCACACCACTCATCATGCCGTCACGGCTGATGTCGGTATAAACAATCGAGGCAACGCCATCCTGCTCAAAATGTTTCGCCATATCGACCACATCATGCTTGGATAATTTGGACCAGCCATCGATGGCCACCTTGCCGTCTTTGGCATCGAGTCCAACAATAATATGGCCGGGAAATTCCAGGCAAACGTCATTTACAAAGTGTGGCGTGTTCACCGCCTTGGTACCAATGATCACATACTGTACACCGGCATCCAGATAGGTCTGAATAGTGTCTTCATCACGGATCCCGCCACCCACCTGGATCGGCAGATCCGGGTATTTCTCGGCAATGGCCTTGATTACCCCGGCATTCATGGGCTTTCCTTCAAAGGCCCCGTTCAGGTCCACCAGGTGCAGACGCCGGGCACCGGCCTCGACCCAACGATCGGCCATGGCCACCGGGTCATCGGAAAACACCGTGGAATCTTCCATGCGCCCCTGTTTAAGGCGCACACATTTACCATCTTTTAAATCAATTGCAGGTATGAGTAACATTTTTCCTGTCTCATTAAGAACTTAAACCCAACGCGGCGACACAGCGATAACAAAGTGATTAACCATTACCCTCTGCGACCTCTGAGACTCCGCATCTCTGTGTTGTCTTTTACAACGTATTTCTGCCATTTACTCACCATCCCATTTGAGGAAATTGCCATACAGGGCCAGGCCGGCGTGTTGGCTCTTTTCCGGGTGGAACTGGGTTGCGAACACATTACCCCGTGTCACAGCGGCCGTAAAGTTAATCCCATAATCACAGGAGGCAGCGATCAACTCAGGGCCGGCCGGCTGTACATAGTAACTATGGACGAAATAAAAGCGGCTGTCGTCTGCAATTCCCCGCCACATGGGGTGTTCAATAGTCTGGTGGACCTGATTCCAGCCCATATGAGGGACTTTGAGACGTTCATGGGTGTGTGGATCACGCAAATCATCCCCAAAATACTCGACCCGGCCAGGCAGAATGCCAATGCCATCAGTACCGCCGTTTTCGACACTGAAATCCATCAGGGCCTGCATGCCGACACACACACCCAATAAAGGCTTATTGGCCACCACTTCCCGGACCAGTTCATCAAAGCCCAGGCGTTTGATCTCGGCCATGCAATCACGGATGGCCCCCACCCCGGGCAGAACCACACGGTCGGCCTTACGCACAGCGTCCGGATCGGAACTTACGAGCACCCGGGTACCCTCGGCCACCTTTTCCAGGGCCTTGGCAACGGAATGGAGGTTGCCCATTCCATAATCGATAACGGCAACGGTATTCATCAGAAATATCTTCAGTTCAAGATTGATATTAGTCGAGGGCTACAGGCTCCCTTTGGTGGACGGCATTACCCCGGCCATGCGTTCATCGGCCTCGATGGCCATGCGCAGGGCACGGCCAAAGGCCTTGAAGATTGTCTCGGCGATGTGGTGGGCATTCTTGCCGCGGATATTATCGATATGCACCGTGGCCTTGGCGTGGTTTACGAAGCCCTGAAAAAACTCGCTCAGCAGATCAACATCAAAGTCACCAATGCGGGCACGACTAAAGGTCACCCCATATTCCAGGCCGGGGCGGCCGGAAAAGTCAATCACCACCCGCGACAGGGCCTCATCCAGCGGCACATAGGCGTGACCATAACGGCGGATGCCCTTTTTGTCCGTCAGCGCTTCACTAAAAGCCTGCCCCAGGGTGATACCGATATCTTCCACGCTGTGGTGGTCATCAATGTGGGTATCGCCCTTGGCCTTGATGTCCAGATCCACGAGGCCATGACGGGCCACCTGGTCCAGCATATGCTCCAGAAAGGGGACACCGGTATCAAATACCCCCGTGCCACCCCCATCCAGGTTCAGATTGACCTCGATTTGGGTTTCCAGGGTATCTCGCTTCACCGTGGCCGTACGCTGTGCCATTTCATGCTCCAAAGTCGGAAGATTTTCAGGAGGCCTATTATATATAGGAAAGCGCTCAGGAATACAGCGAAGTTATTTCGGCTAAAATATATAGAGAATGTGCTGTGCTTGGCCGATAAAATGATTTAAATTATTGATGTGAATAAACATCACGACCCGCAGCAAACTGAAGGCACACACCATGAAAGACGATACCGTAGTTGACCTCTCCGCCATCCGTACCACCTGCCAGAGCTGTGGCCTTTATCAACTTTGCCTGCCCATGGGGCTGGAAGAGGGGGATATGGGTAAGCTCGACAAAGTCATTAAACGCCGCCGCAAAGTCGAAAAAGGCGAGCACCTGTACCGCATGCGTGACAATTTCAGCACCGTCTATGCCATCCGCAGCGGTTCAGTGAAAACCTACACCAGTATCGAAAACGGTTCCGAACAGGTCACCGGTTTTCACCTGCCTGGCGAACTGCTTGGCCTGAACGCCGTCAGCACCAAGTTCCACACCGATTCAGCGATGGCCCTGGAGACCACCAGCGTGTGTGAAGTCCCGTTTGACCGCCTCGAAGAACTGACCAAGGAAATCCCCACCATGCAGCACCATATCCTGCATGTGATGAGTGAAGAAATCCAGAGCGACCATTGCCAGCTGATGATGATCGCAAAAATGCCCGCTGAGGCCCGTTTGGCCCGCTTCCTACTCAGCCTGTCCATGCATTTTGGAAATCGGGGCTTCTCTTCCACCGAATTTAACCTCAGCATGTCGCGTAATGACATTGCCAACCTGCTGGGTCTGGCAGTGGAGACCGTCAGTCGCTTGTTTTCCCACTTTCAGGACGAAGGTCTGCTGACCGTTGAACGCAAACACATCGTGATTCACGATCTCGATGGTCTCATGGATGTGACCACAAAATGTCCAAGTCAGCCTCTACCTAATGATTCTTCATCGAATCAGGCCTCATAAATACCTAATTATTTTGACATTTTTCAGCCTCCCGACATGGGAGGCCATCATCTATACTTCAGAAACGTCCGCACTATGCCGAAAATAAGTTGATGTAGATCATGATTTCTTAATTATCCATTTGATCCAGATCAAGAACATTGCAATCGCTGACCTATAGACTTTCGGCCCAGTTTAATAACAACACAAAAACCTGAGGGAAACCAATGGAGAATCAAAACAGCTACAACTACAAAGTCGTCCGCCAGTTCGCGGTCATGACCGTAGTGTGGGGCATTGTTGGCATGTTGGTCGGGGTGATTATCGCCGCACAACTGGTCTGGCCCGCACTCAATTTCGATATACCCTGGCTGACTTATAGCCGCCTGCGTCCCCTGCATACCAATGCGGTGATTTTCGCCTTTGGCGGCTCAGCGCTGTTTGCAACCTCATATTATGCCGTACAACGGACCTGTCAGGTGCGTTTGTTCTCCGATGGCCTGGCAGCCTTTACCTTCTGGGGCTGGACGGTAATTATTCTACTGGCGGCAATTACCCTGCCGCTGGGATTGACCTCTGGTAAGGAATACGCCGAACTGGAATGGCCGATTGACCTGCTCATCGCCGTGGTGTGGGTGTCTTATGCCGTGGTGTTCTTCGGAACCATCCTCAAACGCAAGGTCAAACACATCTATGTGGCCAACTGGTTCTTCGGTGCCTTCATTATCACCGTCGCCGTGCTACATATTGTCAACAGTGCAGCCCTGCCGGTGAGCATGTTCAAGTCCTACTCGGTCTATGCAGGCACTATCGATGCCATGGTGCAATGGTGGTACGGCCATAATGCGGTAGGCTTCTTCCTCACCGCCGGCTTCCTGGGCATCATGTACTACTTCATCCCCAAACAGGTGGGACGGCCGATTTACTCCTATCGCCTGTCGGTGGTGCATTTCTGGGCCCTGATTTCCACCTATATGTGGGCCGGTCCGCACCATCTGCAATTCACCGCCCTGCCCGACTGGGCACAGTCCCTGGGGATGGTGTTCTCGCTGATCCTTATCGCCCCCAGCTGGGGTGGCATGATCAACGGTATTATGACCCTGTCCGGTGCCTGGCATAAACTGCGCTCGGATCCGATCCTCAAGTTCCTCATCGTCTCTCTGTCCTTCTACGGCATGTCCACCTTCGAAGGGCCGATGATGTCCATCAAGACCGTCAATGCCCTGTCCCATTACACGGACTGGACCATCGGTCACGTGCACTCCGGCGCCCTGGGCTGGGTAGGTCTGGTGTCGATTGGCGCCATTTACTTCCTGATTCCCAAGGTCTTCGGCAAGGAAGGCATGTACTCCACCAAGCTGATCGAAACCCATTTCTGGGTCGCGACCATTGGTATCGTGCTGTACATCGTCGCCATGTGGATTGCCGGGGTCATGCAGGGCCTGATGTGGCGCGCCGTGAACGATGACGGCACCCTGACCTACAGCTTTGTCGAGTCACTCGAAGCCACCTACCCCTACTATGCCGTTCGACTGCTTGGCGGTCTGCTCTATCTGAGCGGCATGTTCATCATGGCCTACAACGTGTGGAAGACCATCGCCGGCAGCAAACCCGCCGATGCGCCTATTCCACAGACAGCTTAAGGAGGACAGACCATGAGTCATGAAAAAGTCGAAACCAACATTGGCCTGATGGCCCTGTTCATTGTACTGGTCATCAGTGTCGGTGGCCTGGTGGAAATCGTGCCCCTGTTCTTCCTCAAGGACACCACCCAGCCGGTGGAAGGCCTCAAGCCCTATACTGCGGCGCAACTGGAAGGTCGTGACATCTATCTCCGTGAAGGCTGCTACGGCTGCCATTCCCAGATGATTCGCCCCTTCCGTGCCGAGACCGAGCGTTACGGTCATTACTCGGTGGCCGGGGAGTTTGTTTACGATCACCCCTTCCAGTGGGGCTCCAAGCGTACCGGGCCTGACCTGCAGCGTGTTGGCGGCCGGTATTCCGATGACTGGCACCGGGTGCACCTGATTAATCCACGTGATGTGGTACCGGAATCCAATATGCCCGGTTACCCCTGGCTGGAAAAAAACATGATCGACGGCAGCAAGACCGCCGGCAAGATGAAGGCCATGCGGACTCTGGGCGTACCTTATACCGATGCCGATATTGCCGGGGCCGCAGGGGCCGTCAAGGGTAAGACCGAAATGGATGCCCTGATTGCCTATTTGCAGGTCATGGGCACCAGCATCAAGACACGGAGGTAAACATGGATATTCACGATATACGCGCAATGTTTACCGTCATTATGTTCGTCATGTTCATTGGCATTGTATTTTGGGCCTGGAGTAATAAACGTCGTGGCGCCTTTACAGAGGCCGCCAGCCTGCCCCTCAATGAACCTGAACACCCCCGTGTTGATACTATTAAGGAGGCACACCAATGAGTTCTGCCTTGAGTTGGTTTATAACTATATTTTCCGTGGCCAATATCATTGGCTGTTATGTGCTTATCAAATGGAGTAGCAAGCCCCTGCCCGGTGAAGCCGCCCAGGGTGAGGTGACCGGCCATACCTGGGATGAAGATTTGCAGGAGTTAAATAATCCCATGCCGCGCTGGTGGCTGTGGTCGTTTTATATCACCATCATATTCGGCCTGATCTATGCTGCACTTTATCCGACCCTGGGCAACCTCGGCGGTGTCCTGGGCTGGAGCACAAAACAGGAATACGAGCAGGAAATCAGCGACGCCAACAAGACCTATGGTCCCATCTTTGCCGCCTATTCCAAGCAGGATGTTGCAAGCCTGGCAAAGAATAACAAGGCCATGCAGGCCGGGCAGCGTCTGTTCCTTAACTATTGTTCAACCTGCCATGGTTCCGATGCACGGGGCGCCATTGGCTTCCCCAACCTGCGTGATTCGGACTGGCTGTACGGTGGCACACCCGAGGCCATCAAGACCAGTATCACCAACGGCCGCAACGGCATCATGCCGCCCATGGGCGCCGCTCTGGGTAACGGTGGAGCCGATGCCGTGGTGGCCTATGTGATCAGCCTGAACCGGGGTGGCCAGGATGCCGCGATGGTGGAACAGGGCAAGGCCAAGTTTCAGAGCCTGTGCGTGGGTTGCCACCAGGCAGACGCGAAGGGCAATGCCGCCATCGGCGCTCCCAACCTGACAGATGATGTCTGGTTACACGGTCGCTCCCTCGGTGCCATTAAGCAGAGCATCACCAAGGGCCGTACGGGGGTCATGCCACCCCATGGTGACTTCCTGGGCGCGGACAAGGTACACCTGCTCACTGCCTACGTTTACAGCCTGAGCAACAAGTAAAAGTACACGTAATCGATACACCCCCCGGCTCAGACCGGGGGTATTTTTTTCCAATCTGAAGAAGTAGAAGATGGACGATACCTCCCAAACTGAAAAGACCAGTGAGTTCTACGCCAAACACAAGAAGGTCTATCCCCGTGAGGTGCATGGCCTGTTCGCCAGCCTGCGCAATACCGGGGTATTTGTCCTGTTGGGACTGTACTACTTTATCCCCTGGTTTCGCTGGGAAGGCCATCAGGCGGTCCTGTTCGATCTGCCTGCCCGTAAATTCTATATCTTCGGCCTGACCTTCTGGCCACAGGATTTTATTTATCTCGCTGCCCTGCTGATCATTGCTGCCCTGGCACTGTTCTTCTTTACCGCCCTGGCCGGTCGCCTGTGGTGCGGTTATGCCTGCCCACAGACGGTGTGGACGGAAATATTCCTGTGGATGGAACGCTGGTTTGAAGGGGATCGCAACAAGCAGATCAAACTCGACAAAGCGCCGTGGGTCACCGCCAAGATCACCCGCAAGACGGCCAAACACAGCCTGTGGCTGGTTTTTTCCTTATGGACCGGGTTTACCTTTGTTGGTTATTTCACCCCCATCCTTGACCTCAGTCAGTCATTTGTCCAGCTGAGCCTCGGCCCCTGGGAGACCTTCTGGGTCCTGTTCTACGGCCTCGCCACCTATGGCAATGCGGGCTGGTTGCGGGAGCAGGTCTGTATTTACATGTGCCCTTATGCACGCTTCCAGAGCGCCATGTTCGACAAGGACACCCTGATCATCTCCTATGACGACAAGCGCGGCAATCCCCGGGGCTCACGCAAGCGCAATGCCGATTCCGCCCAGTTGGGCCTGGGGGATTGTGTGGATTGTACCCTGTGTGTACAGGTTTGCCCCACAGGCATCGATATTCGAGACGGCCTGCAATACCAGTGCATCGGCTGTGCCGCCTGCGTCGATGTGTGCGACGAGGTAATGGATAAAATGGGCTATCCCCGCGGCCTGGTGAAATACACCACCCAGCACGCTATTGAAGGGGTGAAGACCCACTTATTACGACCCCGTATGGTGGTCTACTTTATTTTACTGATGGCCATCAGCACCGCCCTGGCATACAAAATGGTCACCCGCATACCACTGGAGCTGGACATTATCCGTGACCGCAACGCGCTCTACCGTGAGACCAAGGAGGGTCTGATCGAAAACGCCTATACCCTCAAGATCATTAATATGGATAAACACGATCACGTCTATCGACTCAGCGCCAGGGGTATCGACACCATGAAACTGGTCATCGATAGAAACCGCATCGAGGTCAAGGCCGGTTCAACGGCATCATTGCCGACACGCATCCAGATAGATCCGGTTGAACTGAAAAAAGTGGGCTATGATATACACTTTGACTTACAGGCCATCGACAATGAAAAACTGCACGTCACTGAACAAGGTCGTTTTATTGGACCTATCGTCCGCTAAACATACAAGATAATCATAAGCACATGAATACACCCGAGCTACCACCACCCTGGTACAGACAATTCTGGCCCTGGTTCCTGATCGCCATACCCGTGATGACCGTTATTGCCGGCATCAGCATGATCATCATCGCCATGGACAAACCCGATGGGATGGTGGTCGATGACTACTACAAGACCGGCCTGGCCATCAATATGACCCTGGCGCGGGATAAACAGGCCGAGAGCCTGGGTCTGCAGGCCGTCGGCCGCATCGACAGGACCAACAAGCAGGTACACCTCACCCTGCATGGCCGGAATAGCGAAAAAAAACTCCGTCTCACCTTGACCCACCCCACTGCTTCACAGCAAGATATCGTTATAAGCCTGCTGGCAGCTGAAAATAACAATCTATTCTCAGGCCAATTGCCTGAACTGCCGCAGGAAAAACGCTATATTTTACTTGAACCTGTCGATCAATCCTGGCGCCTGACGGGCCATGCCATGTTTCCTGGTATGATTCAGTGGTCACTCAGACCCGGGTTGTGATCGGTGTGAAAAAGGGCATGTACCATGACGGAAGAGACAAAACCCATACCCAAGATTCAGCAAGTCATTTCCATACTTTGGCCATCATTTCTGACCGCCGGCATCGCCACCATCCTGTTTTTTGTCGCCTTTGACCCACACCTGATCATGGTTGTCAGCGGCCATGGTGACATCTCCCGGCTGGGGGGGTACACCATCGGTTTCTTTCTTTTCTGGATACTCACCTCCACCAGCTGTGCCCTGACCTGCTACTTTCGCAAACCGTGTGACGACATCGGCAAAAAGTCATCCTAAAGCGCTTTTAATCAGGGGAAAGCAGCATAAATATGCACCGCTATCGTCCAATGCAGGTTAACGACATCCATGCCGCGGCCTGCCAGTGATTGCCTGACAACAGGCTGCACTTTATTCTTATCCCCGCTGTGAAATATTGCCTAAAGATAACCAAATGAGGTGACGACAATACAGGGACTATGAATGTCGCTGTATTGCCCTATAAAATTGTGAAACGAACCTTTCGCATCCTGCGCTGGAAGTGGCTGCTGGGCGGCCATAAGCAACAGCGTCAGTATTATCGACAACGGCGCAAAAACAATACCCGCCTGGCCCGAATGCAACGCCGCCTCAAGTGGACGATTCGACTGGGCCTGGTACTTCTGGCACTGGATGTGTTTTATCTCATTACCATCTGGCCCAACTGGGATAAATTCAGTCATGGCACGGTGGCCAGGTCCGCCTTTATTAAACACTACCTGCAACAACGGCGCAGTGACAAAAGTCTGCCTCCCCTGCGCTGGCAACCCGTGGCATGGAGCGCTATCTCAGTCCGCATCCAGAAGGCTGTGGTCATTGCCGAGGACGCACGCTTTTACCAGCACAGTGGCTTCGATGTCATCGCCCTGAAAGATGCCATGGACTACAACATTGAAAAACTGGAAATGAAGTATGGCGCCAGTACGATTTCTCAACAGGTCGTCAAGAACATGTTTTTCACTGCCTCACGCGATCCCCTGCGCAAATGGCATGAACTGATCTTTACGATCAGCATGGAATTTTTCGTACCAAAGCAACGCATTCTCTCAACTTATCTGAACATTGCAGAATTCGGCAGGGGTATCTATGGTGTGGAGGCCGCAGCAAAATACTACTGGGGTATCTCAGCAAAAAACCTCAATACACGGCAAGCGACTGAATTAGCGGCCACTTTGCCCAGCCCCAAAAAACACAACCCAAAAACACGTACAAAATATTTTCTGGGGCGGGCGAAAAAGATCGCTCGATATATGAATTAAAAACGTGGTGATTTCAAGCGTCAGCCGATGGCCGACCTGTATCCATGACTGTTAGCCTGCCTGTGTATAATCAGAATAGGATTTTTCTTCAACCAGTCCAGAACCCAGCTTGAGGTTTAATTCCTTTTTGATCGCCGCGCGCTCGTCATTGGAATAATAGACCCCACGGGCAAGTTCAATAAAACGGTCATCGAAATTACGCTCACGTTCCTTGTCACGGATATCATCTTCGATTTCCCAGATCTTTATATTAATATTTTTTAACCGAGCCATTTCATCAGATATATCGGTATTGGCAAACTCGGATTTGTGCCAGATATCATTCAGAAGGTTCAGTTCCTTATTCACATTCTCCAGCTTGGCCGGATCCTTGATGCGTTCGCTCTTTATTTCAAGAATCGTCACTTTATCGAGAAATTCACCCACTGAAACTTCAACTTTAATCGTCATTACACCACCATTTGTTTATACTTTAATTGTCTGATTATCACCCGGCCAGATATGACTATTGTGACAACCCGTAATTGCTCACCCATTATAGCCCATTCCCGGCTCATTTCTGAGAGGCAAAAGTCATACAGCGGGTTGCTTATTTTGTTGCTGCTGGGCCTGTTCACCCTTCTGCTCCAGCCACGGCCATTACAGGCCAAAACCGACCCGCTGGTGTTTGATGATACCCCACTGCCTGAAGCCCTGAGCCTGCCACCCTGGTTCAAGCTCAGTTTTCTCGATTTAAAAGAAGACCTGACTGAAGCACAACGGAAAAAACGTGGGCTGATCATCTATTTTGGGCGACACGATTGTGCCTATTGCAAGGCCTTGCTGGAGAGTAACTGGGGACGCCAGGATATTGTTACCTACACCCGGCAACATTTTGATGTCGTGGCAATTGATGTATTGGGTCACCGCCAGATCACCACCCCAGGCGGACAGGAACTAAGCGAAAAAGATTATGCCGGCCAGCAAAAGGCCAACTTTACACCCACCTTGCACTTCTATGACAAACTTGGCAAGCTGGCCTTCAAACTAACGGGCTATCGCCCCCCCTACCAGTTCAAGGCCGCACTGGAGTTCGTTGCCGACCGACACCACGAGCATGAATCCTTTGCGGACTACTACAGACGGGCTGAGGCCGCCGAGGAATATGGTTATGAGACCCTGAACCGACATTCACAAATAAAATATAGTGATAAACAGGTTAATCTAACCGCATCCATCCGGCCTTTGCTGGTGCTGTTTGATCGACCCCGCTGTCATGCCTGTGATGTACTGCATGGTGGTCCCTTACAAAACAAGCTTATTATGCAACGCCTGCATCAGTTCAATGCCTTGCAGCTTGATATCACCAGTCAACAAAGTGTTATCACACCGGCCGGGCAGCATACCACCAGTCATGCATGGGCAAAGCAATTAAAACTGGACTATACACCGACACTGGTCTTCTTTGATGAGCAGGGTAAGGAGATCATTCGGATTGATTCGGTTGTCTGGTTTTATCGACTCAGCAATGTTATGGACTATGTGCTGACACGAGGCTATCGACAATATTCCACTTTCCAGCAATGGCGAAGTCGTCACAAACCCTAGGCTTGCAGGTAACGGTCTTTAAGGCGGATATAATGCTGGGCGGAATAGACCAGCGATTCTTTTTCCTCCGTGCTGAGTGCACGTATTTTTCTGGCGGGCTGGCCCATCCAC
>Ga0224506_10001505_pt1 | contig 16581 bp, 16 predicted proteins | sample SF_Jan12_sed_USG_2_FD_169108 | JGI IMG/M metagenome (GOLD analysis project Ga0224506, IMG submission 169108) | Sediment microbial communities from San Francisco Bay, California, United States - SF_Jan12_sed_USGS_8_1 | ecosystem: Environmental > Aquatic > Marine > Sediment | place: USA... | reverse complement strand
ATACAGATGAAAATGACGCGTTGATTGTTATCAAAGGAAAGGTGAAAGATGTGCCGCTGGTCGCTGCTGCATTTGAGTTTAGTTATATGGGCGGTTCTATGGGGTCGGTTGTAGGTGAAAAGTTTGTAAGAGCCGTTAACGTCAGTATTGAAGAAAATATTCCACTGGTGTGCTTTTCTGCCAGTGGTGGTGCGCGTATGCAGGAAGCGCTGTTTTCATTAATGCAAATGTCAAAAACCAGTGCCGCCTTGTCTCGTCTTAACAAACGCGGCATTCCATTTATATCCGTCATGACAGATCCGACTATGGGCGGTGTTTCAGCCAGTCTTGCCATGTTGGGTGATGTGAATGCAGCCGAACCCAATGCACTGATTGGTTTTGCCGGCCCTCGCGTGATAGAACAAACGGTACGTGAAACATTGCCGGATGGTTTTCAGCGTAGTGAGTTCCTGCTGGAACATGGTGCCATTGATTTAATTATTGATCGACGTGAAATGCGTGACAAAATTGCCAACTTATTTGCAATGATGACTAAAAGGCCAACACCTCATTGAATAAATGCTGATCAATATTCGGTGAATTAAACAACACAATGATCACCAGAATTGGTTTCCCACCAAGGCCATGCTGTCTAAGAAACAAAAGCTGACGGAGTGGATGATCGTCAGTAAAAAACTGAAAGGACAGGGGTAGCCATTATGCGATTTCAGACACTTTCCGATTGGCTTGAATGGCAAGAGACATTGCATCCGGAAGAAATTGAGCTAGGGCTGGAAAGAGTAAACAAGGTTTATCAATCTCTGAAACCTGAACAACAGAATCATGTTGTAGTGACAATTGCCGGCACAAACGGAAAAGGTTCCTGTGTTGCCTTCCTTGAAGCTATTTTGCTCGCGGCCGGTTATCGCGTAGGCGCGTACACTTCACCTCATTTTCTGAAATACAACGAACGTATTCGAATTAATGGCAAGGATATTGATGATCGATCCCTGTGTGAATCATTCGAGCGTATTGATCATGCCAGGGGTGATATTTCGATCACCTATTTCGAATTCGGCACATTGGCGGCACTCGATGTTTTCAATCAACATGATCTGGATGTCGTTATCCTTGAAGTAGGGATGGGTGGTCGCCTTGATGCGGTTAATATTATCGATGCTGATGTTGCGCTGATTACCTCAATCGGCATTGATCACACTGCCTGGTTAGGTGCCGATCGTGAGACGATTGCACTGGAAAAGGCAGGCATAATGCGCAAGGGTAAACCGGCTATCTACGGCGATCTGGATCCGGCGCTCTCTTTGCTGAAATATGCAGAAAAAAATGAAGTGCCTTTGTTTCTGGTGGCGCGTGATTTTCATTATGGCTGGTCCGATGACGACTGGGCATGGTGTGATTTTGAAACCAAATATGAGCATATGAAAAGACCGTTCATGTCCGGTGACTACCAGTTGCAAAACGCAGCGGCTGTTCTGGCGGTCTTAACGAAACTACCCGAACAGATCAAGGTCAAACGGGAGGCTATTGAAAAGGGATTACAGACAGCGGTATTGCCGGGTCGATATCAGATAGTCCGGGAAAATCCGCAATGGATTCTGGATGTCGCTCACAATCCGCATGCGGCCGAGGTGCTGGCTGAAAGTTTGTCTGCCAGCCCATGTGCGGGAAAAACACATGCTGTTTTCGGGATGTTAAATGATAAAGACGTGAAAGGCGTGGTTGCTAATATGCAAAATGTGGTTGATGAATGGCATGTCTGTAGTTTGGCAGTGCCGCGTGGTCTTGGCGCTAATGAACTGACCAAATCCATTCATCAAGGGAATGTCTCTCAACATGATTCGGTAGGTGATGCCTGTCTGGCCATTATTCCACAACTGGGCAAGAATGATCGTGTTATTGTATTTGGTTCGTTTTACACTGTCAGCGATGTGCTCGATAACATGTATTATAATTAAACGATGGATCCGCAACTAAAACAAAGACTGGTTGGTGCAATTGTTGTAATAACACTGGCCGTGATTATTATCCCCAATATTCTGGATCAGCGTCCATCGACGAATACAGATGATGCTGTGACCTCTTTTGAAATCAGTCCTGAACCAGAGGAAAAATTTTCATCTCAGGTTATTCCTCTTGATGGAGACCAAAGCAGGGCACTGATTCCAATTGAGAAGCAACCCCAGCAAGTTGTTAAATCAGCCAATAAAGAAACAGCCAAACAAACAAAGCCGGAGCCGAAAACAGGCATTGTTTCATGGACAGTGCAGGTGGCCGTGCTTTCAAGCGAAAAAAGCGCGAAAGATCTGGTCAAAAAACTCTCTGATAAAGGATATCAGGCATCTTATGACAAATCATATGGAAATAGTGGTGCTCGCTATCGTGTACGGGTCGGCCCAGTTTATAGTGAAATTGATGCAGCCAAATTGAAAAAAAATCTGGACAATGAAACAGGGCTAAAAGGCCTGATTGTCCGTTATCCGTAATATCTTCCTGATTCAGGTGGAATGAGGCAGATTACTTCTTTTGGTTTCATGACTTTGATAGAATGCGGACTTGGTCGGCACGGGGCACAACAAGAATAAATCATGGTTTGGATAGATTACGCCATTATTGGCATTATTATCATTTCAGCAATCATTAGCCTGTTTCGTGGTTTTGCCAAAGAGGCACTTTCACTGGCAGTCTGGATTCTGGCGATCTGGGTTGCGTTGACCTTCTCAAATCATGTTGCTGCTCTAATGCAGGATCTGATAAGCATCCCTTCAGTGCGTATCACCGTTGCATTCAGTATCCTGTTCGTAGCCACGATCATTCTTGGCAGCATTATCAATTATTTTGTTGGAAAGCTGGTCACCAAATCTGGCCTGACCGGTACTGACCGCATGTTAGGTGCCTTGTTCGGGATCGCGCGTGGCGGCGTAATTGTCGTTATTATTGTACTATTGGCGGGGATGACCGCATTGCCACGTGATAACTGGTGGAAACAATCCTTGCTATTACCCTATGCCCAGCAGTCAGCACTTTTTGTGCGTGGATTTTTGCCAGACAGCGTCAGCAAAAATATCGTTTATTGATCATATTCAGGTTATCATATGCCCGAACCGCTATACTTCTATAGTCGTATTTTTTCTGGATTTAGCTCATGTGCGGAATAGTCGGAATTGTCGCTAAAAGCAATGTAAATCAGGCCCTTTTTGATGCGCTGACAATCTTGCAGCATCGTGGTCAGGATGCGGCTGGCATGGTGACCAGTGATCAGGGTCGTCTGTTTTTGCGCAAGGACAACGGGCTGGTACGCGATGTGTTTCATACCCGACACATGCGTCGTCTGATAGGCAGCATGGGTCTGGGGCATGTGCGTTACCCGACAGCAGGGTGCTCCTCATCATCAGAAGCACAGCCTTTTTATGTCAACTCACCATACGGTATTTCACTTGCCCATAATGGCAATCTGACCAACGCAGAACAATTAAAAGAAGATTTATTTCGTGATGATTTACGTCACATCAATACAAACTCGGATTCTGAAATCCTGCTGAATATTTTTGCACACGAGTTACAGCAGCAGGGTAAATTACGTGCAACCGAAGAAGATGTATTTTATGCCGTTGCAGGTGTGCATCGACGTTGTCGCGGTGGTTATGCGGCTGTTGCGATGATTACCGGTTTTGGGATTGTCGGTTTCCGTGACCCTTATGGAATTCGCCCGTTGATTCTGGGCAAACGTGAAACCAGTGATGGCGATGAATACATGTTTGCATCTGAAAGCGTGGCTCTGGATGCATTGGGCTTCAAGATTGTGCGTGACGTTGCACCGGGCGAAGCTATTTTCATTGATGCCAAGAAGGGCATGTTTGCCAAACAATGTGCTGACAACCCGATTTATTCCCCCTGTATTTTTGAATACGTCTATTTTGCGCGCCCTGATTCCATTATGGATGGTGTGTCTGTATACAAGTCACGCCTGCGTATGGGTGAGAAGCTGGCACAAAAAATCAAACGCATAAAACCGGATCATGATATTGATGTCGTTATTCCGATCCCGGATACCAGCCGTACATCTGCTTTACAAATGGCTAATGAGCTGGGCGTCAAATACCGTGAAGGCTTTATCAAGAACCGCTACATTGCACGTACCTTTATTATGCCAGGTCAGAAACAGCGCAAGAAATCAGTAAAACAAAAACTGAATGCGATCGATCTTGAATTCAAGGGCAAGAATGTGATGCTGGTTGATGATTCCATTGTGCGTGGCACAACTTCCAAACAGATTATCGACATGGCACGTCAGGCAGGGGCAAACAAGGTCTATTTTGCATCTGCAGCGCCACCAGTACGTTATCCGAATGTTTATGGAATAGACATGCCATCAGTCAAGGAACTGATTGGCCATGATCGTGATGAAAAGCAGATTGCTAAAGCCATTGGCGCTGACTGGCTGGTATATCAGGATATCGAGGATCTGATTGAAGCAGTACAAAAGGGCAATAAACTAATCAAGCATTTTGATTGTTCCTGTTTTAACAATGAATATGTGACTGGTGATGTCAGTGCCGAGTACCTGACCAAGATAGAAAACCTGCGTAATGATTCTGCCAAGGAACAGCAGGACAAGGAAGAATCAGGTGATATGGCCAAAGACAGCACCATTATCGAGCTGCATAATTCTGCCTGAGTATTGACAACAGCAGAGGCATTGCCTAAGCTACTTTTCAGCGCCGATTTGATATCAGCTTGCGGGCGCATTAAAAATACAGCTAAAGCGAGGGATGAAACCTGCTTTAGCTTAAGCGGGTTTTTTTGTGCCTGAAAATTGATCTTTTGCCCGATGGCCGTGTTGTGGTACTTGTTGCGTTGCTCATTAACTAACGTGTTAACTGCGCTACTCACAAGCACCACGCCTTGCCCTCAAACAAAATTTCAAATTTTCCGAGATATTAAAAACCGGGAATTTGCATAAATAAAGGTGAATCTATGACAGACGAATACGGTTTTGACACATTGGCGGTACGTGCCGGTCAGGTGCGCACAAATGAAGGCGAACATAGCGAAGCTATATTCACGACATCAAGCTATGTATTTGACAGTGCGGCACAAGCAGCAGCGCGTTTTGCCGGCGAAGAGCCAGGCAATATTTATTCGCGTTTTACCAATCCGACAGTGCGCACATTTCAGGACAGACTGGCTGCACTTGAAGGCGCTGAATCCTGTGTGGCAACCAGTTCCGGCATGGCGGCGATTTTAAGTACCTGCATGGGGTTGCTGAAGTCAGGCGATCATATTGTGTCATCGAGATCAATTTTTGGCAGTACCGTAGTACTGTTCAATAAATATCTTGCACCATTTGGTGTTGAGACAAGTTATGTGTCACAAACGGATCTGTCAGACTGGGAAAAGGCAATTAAACCCAACACGCGCCTGTTATTTGTCGAAACACCTTCCAATCCGTTGACTGATGTTGCTGACATTCGTGCGCTTGCCGATCTCGCGCACCGTAAAAATTGTTTGTTGGTCGTGGATAATTGTTTTCTTACGCCGGCACTGCAAAAGCCGCTTGAACTGGGTGCTGATATTGTTGTGCATTCAGGCACAAAATACATTGACGGACAGGGTCGTTGTGTTGGTGGTGCAGTAGTTGGAAACAAGGATCTGGTTGGCGAGCAGGTATTTGGTTTTCTGCGTACCGCAGGACCATCATTGAGTCCATTTAATGCATGGGTTCATTTGAAAGGTCTGGAAACATTATCGTTACGCATGAAGGCGCATTCTTCCAATGCGCTCGAACTTGCTACCTGGCTTGAAGCGCAACCGAAAGTGGAGCGTGTGTATTATCCAGGGCTTGCCTCCCATCCACAACATGCATTAGCCAAACAACAACAATCCGGTTTTGGTGGTGTGCTTGCATTCGATCTCAAAGGTGGGAAGCAGGCGGCATGGAATGTCGTTGATAATACAAAACTGATTTCAATTACAGCTAATCTGGGGGATGCCAAATCAACAATTACGCACCCTGCAACCACGACACATGGTCGTCTGACACCGGAACAGCGCGCAGATGCCGGTATCGGTGACGGCCTGTTGCGCATTGCTGTCGGCCTTGAAGACATTAATGATATCAAGGCAGATCTGTCTCGAGGTTTATAAGACATGCCTGAAGGACCGGAAATACTGCGTGCATGCGATGAGCTGGCCGGTGTTTTAAAAAATCAAAAAGTGCGACAAATCACTTTTGCTTTTGATGAATTGAAGGGTTTTCAATCTCGTTTCAGGAATAAGAATATTGTTTCTGTTACAGCCAGAGGCAAGGCTATTCTTATTGGGTTGTCTAACGGCTATACCATTTACAGTCATAACCAGCTATATGGTCGCTGGATTGTTAAACCAGCGGGGATATATCCGGAAACAAAACGTCAATTGCGGATGGAGATCAATGTAAACGATTATTCTGCGCTTTTATACAGTGCTTCTGATATTGAAGTCCTGAACAAGAAAGAACTAAAAAATCATGCTTACCTGAATCGTCTGGGGCTGGAGTTGTTGTCACCGAAAACAACTGAGCAAGTGGTGCTGGAACGGCTCTCGGAAAAACGTTTTTCCAGACGTTGTCTGATGGGGTTGCTACAAGATCAATCTGTATTGGCTGGTATGGGAAATTATCTTTGTTGTGAAGTACTGCATATCGTTGGACTCCATCCTGAAAACAGGATTATCGATCTAAACATGCGTGAGTTAAAAAAACTGGCTGGCATTTGTCTGAAGCTGACACGCCAATCCTACAAAACCGGGGGGATAACAAATTTGTTGTCTCGCGCCAAAAAATTAAAAAAGCAGGGACTTGAGTTTGAGGATTATCGTTTTTATGTTTATCGCCGTGCCGGGCAGGATTGTTACCAGTGTGGCAATGCAATAATCAAGGACAGCTTTTGTGGCCGGATGGGTTATGTTTGCCCTGACTGTCAACAGTAGAATAATTATGAACAGTACATCTCTTTTATTAAGCGTTGTAGAGTTAGGTGGATATCCTAATTACACCAGTTTGTATCAACAGGCCGGGTTTCAGGTTGAGATGGTCAATTCTGTGCGCAAGGCAAACAGCTGGCTTAAACGTAATCAGCCGAAAGTCGTAGTAGCGGAATTCAACTATCAGACTGATTTTCGTGATCGCACCAGCAATGTGGAATCGCTCATGGCTTCATTGCAAAAGTACCCTGACACAGAAGTAATCGTCTTTTACGATCGCGGAGTGGAGGTGCCATTACAAAAACTACTTAATCAATATCCGAACATAAACACATTGGCATTCCCGATTGTGGAAGAAAAATTGAAGGAAACACTTCATGCTATCCATGCCTGACTTTCAGAAATCTGTAGAGGCATGGGGTACAAAACAGTTTTCACAAGTACTCAAGTGTGAAATTGAAAGCCTTGCTTCCGGTATCTTGCCACTTGATAAAGCAACCACTCAGGGCGGGGTGGTTGAGGATCATAATATTACGGTCACTATCCTTGGCTCAGTTGAGGATGAATCAACTATTATTGCAAAAGCCGGTGTGTTTTTTGGGGAAATAGTTGGCGGTTGCAATTGTAGTGAAGAACCCGTCACTCATAACGTATATTGTGAAATTGAAGTTTTTATCAACAAAATATCGTCAAAAGCAGATATTCAGCTGCTTTGAACTCTACAGTTATTTATAAAACCACTAGTTATATTAATGTTATTTACAGTCGATTTTATATCCAGTTAGTCTGTAAGGTATTCATAAAAAATCGTAGTATTTATGCCGATGAAATATATACTTTTTGTAATAAAAAAAGTATGTGGGCTTTATGCTGCAATATAAATTAACAGAAAATCGATTCGAGACGCTGGTTGAAAATATTCCCGGTATTACATACCAATGTGCATTGGATGAAAACTGGACGATGGAATACATCAGCCATGGTGTTGAAAAGATCACTGGATACAGTGTCAGTGATTTTCTGGGTAATAAAGTACGCAGTTTTGCCAGCATTATTCATCCGGAAGATATCGGGAAGGTTGAAAAAGAAGTTTCACTGGCTGTAAAAAAGAAAGTACCGTATACCGTTGAATACCGGATAATAGACTCCGCTGGAGCCAGTCATTGGGTGTATGAAAAAGGACAGGCCACCTACGAAGCAAATGGAAAGGCGATCTGGCTTGATGGTGTCATTTTTGATATTACCCTGCGTAAAACACTCGAACAGGTTGAATCGTGCAGTTTGCTTGTGCTTGAAAATCTGGCCAGCGGAGCAACCCTTTATAAAGTACTTGATGTGCTGGCACACAGCATAGAAAATATATTTCCTGAAATGATTTGTTCTGTCCTGTTGCTCGATGAGGATGGAGTTCATTTAAGACATGGTGCTGCTCCAAGTCTTCCTGAATTTTATAACGATGCAATTGAAGGACTTGCTATTGGGAAAAATGTGGGCTCATGTGGTACAGCCGCCTACACGCGCAAGCCTTGCATTGTTGATAATGTCAGAACACACCCAAACTGGCTGCCATTTATTGAGTTAACCAGCAAGGCAGGGCTTCATGCCTGCTGGTCACATCCTATTCTTTCTTCTGATGGTAATGTGTTGGGCACTTTTGCCTGTTATTACAAAGTAGCAAGAAAACCCACAGAATCAGAACTTGATATCATCAGGAAAGTAACCAATCTGGTCGGCGTTGCTATTCAGAGAAAGAACGAAGAGTCTGCGTTGATTAAAGCCAAGGAAGAGGCTGAAGAAGCGAACAAGGCAAAATCAGAATTCCTCTCAAGAATGAGTCATGAATTACGCACACCGTTAAATGCCATCATGGGATTTTCACAGGTACTGGAAATGGATGACACACTAACCCAGCTACAGAAGGAGCATTCCCTTGAGATATACAATGCAGGTGAACATCTTCTTCATTTGATTAATGACATTCTTGATTTATCAAAGATTGAAGCCGGAAAACTGGAAATCACCAAGGAGAAAGTGAACATGACAAAACTCCTGGATGATTGTTATAACCTTCTGACCCCATTTGCTGATTTAAATTCATCAAATCTGGTTATAGATTTTGATAGCCAAGGTGAGGTTTTTGTAAGCGCGGATACACTCCGACTAAAACAGGTTTTATTAAATATTCTTAGCAATGCCATTAAATACAACCGTGAAAATGGAACAGTAAATGTTACAATATCATTTCCTTTTGATGGTTGCGTTCGTATTTCGGTATCAGATGAAGGTCAAGGTTTGGATGATAACCAGATATCCAGATTATATAACCCATTCGACAGGTTGGGTGCAGATAATACCAAAGTAGAAGGCGTTGGTATTGGTCTGGTCATCAGTAAGAATCTGGTCAATATGATGGGTGGACAACTGGGAGTTGACAGTGCTGTAGGCAAGGGCTCTGTCTTTTGGGTAGAGTTGGAGCAGGCCTAATACTTGTTGGTAAGTAATCAGGATTACTTCCTGTTTTCTGTCCTGCAATTCGTTAATCTATAGCCAGATAATAATAAAAAGAGGCATCTGGCTTGCTCAATCAACTGGTTCAGTTTATTTTATCTCCATCAAGGTGATTGGGACTGTCAGTTTTGCCGACATGGTATTAAATAAACAACAATATGCTTGATCGTAACAGGCAGTTATTGCTTTCCTTTTTTCAGTATGCACTGGATGCTGTTAATGGGAAACGTTGTGTACAGGAATTTCTGAATCAAAAAGTTTTTAATAAAGATTTATACACAATTGCCATTGGCAAGGCATCAATAGACATGATGCAGGGTGCGATAGAAGTAACGCATAAAGGACTGGTTATTACCCGTTACGGTTACTCCCATAATTCGTTTGCCAACGATGTTAATATTCAGGTTATTGAATCAGGACATCCACTGCCCGATCACAACAGTCTTACTGCGGGCGATGTACTCATTGAATTTATTCAGCAAATCCCTTCCGGTTCTGAATGCCTCTTTCTGCTGTCAGGCGGGGCTTCTGCATTAGCAGAGAGATTACCCGAAGGGCTGGAACTTGCTGATCTTGAAAACATCAATCACTGGTTGATTGGTTCAGGGCTGGATATTCAACAAATCAATCTGATTCGGAAACAGCTTTCCTGTATTAAGGGCGGACGGCTGGCCAGCTATTTTACTGAAGTAAAAGTTACCCAGCTGATCCTGTCTGATGTTATTGGTGACCATTTTGATGTGATTGGATCAGGCATGCTGGTTGCAAACGAACAAAAAGAAGAGATAGCGCAAATACCGGAGTGGGCTCAAGACTTAATCAATCAGGCGCCTCCTATGCCTGAGCCAGGAGATATCTCATTCAACGCCATCGAATCATGTATTCTGGCGAATAATAGTACCGCGTTACAGAGTATAAAAGAACGGGCTGTCTCAGAGGGTTTACCGGTCTTTATAGAAACTGAGCCATTAGTAAACGAAGTACAGAAGGTTGCCGAGTTTCTTGGACAATATATCAAAACAGCAAAATCCGGTTTACATGTGTTTGGTGGCGAGCCAGTCGTGTGTTTGCCAGATCAGCCGGGACGAGGCGGTCGAATGCAGATGTTGGCACTGCTACTGGCAAAAGAAATTTCGGGGCGTGATGATGTGTTTATACTCTGCGGTGCAACCGATGGCAGCGATGGATCGGGAGAAGATGCCGGCGCACTGGTGGACGGTAAAACAATCGAGCGAGCTGATATTGAAGGCTTTGTATTCGATGACTGTGTATGTAAAGCAGATGCCGGTACATGTCTTGAAGCGACCGGCGATCTGATTCAAACTGGTCCTACTGGCAGTAATGTAAATGATGTTGTAATTATTCTTAAAAACTGAGCAATATCAGTTGTTTAAGAATGTTTCTTAAAGTGATCAATCTTCCGTATGCAAAATAGTCTCTCAAATGCCGCATTAAATGTATTAAATGCCACTATTCCCGATCACAAAGTTGATCTATCGATAGGTATGTCTGATGCGTGGCGTTGCAAAAAACTGGTGTTGGATAGAACAGGTATACCCGAACATATCGAATATCCAGGACGTCCGGAAAAACCGTTACTCGTCCCTATCTCGCAATTGCCAAAGAGAAAATTATCAACGGATGAAGGTCATGCAGCATTGATTCACGCCATTACGCATATAGAGTTTAATGCCATCAATCTGGCATGGGATGCTGTCTACCGATTTCGTGACATGCCGGAAGACTTTTACAGCGACTGGGTTCGTGTCGGCGAAGAAGAGGCGCATCATTTTATTTTATTGCGCGAGCATTTACGGGCATTAGGGTATGATTACGGCAGTTTTGAGGCGCATAATGGTTTATGGGAAATGGCATTTAAGACAGCGCATGATCCACTTGTACGTATGGCGCTGGTTCCGCGTGTGCTGGAAGCACGTGGGCTGGATGTTACGCCGGGGATGATTGAGCGGCTCAAGGAACGCGGTGATCATGATGGTGTTGAAATACTGGAATTGATCCTGCGTGAAGAAGTCGGTCATGTTGAGATCGGTTCACGCTGGTTTCATTATTTGTGTGATCAGCGCAATCTGGATTCGCGCAAGACATTTATAGAACTCATGGAACAATATATGAATGGCCAGTTAAAACCACCGTTTCACACCGAGGCACGATTGAAAGCCGGTTTTAGCAAGGAAGAGCTCGAACTACTGGAGAAATTAAGTTGATACGCTTATTGATAATGAGTGCAGTATTGTTTTCAAGTCTTGTGCATGCCGACGGGAAAAAAGGGAATGATATATTGCTGATGTTTCAGGAACAGGAAACGGGCAGTGAACCTTATCAGGTGCGAATGATTTTCAAAAACCATTTGATGCGCATTGATGAGGGTAATTCGGACAATAATTTTGTTTTGTTTAACAATAAAGAACATGTGATATACAGCATTTCCTCTGATCGAAAAAGTATCCTGGTTATTAATTCGAAGCAGGTAAAATATGAACCACCGATTAAACTGGATCTAAAAACAGAGAAAATAGACTCTGTGATGTTTCCAAGTGTGTCCGGGAAAAAACCTCAGGCTTATAAGTTTAACGTCAATGGCGAAACCTGTAATCTTGTAATTGCAGTACCTGGGTTGCTAGATCATGCGCTGAATATGATGCGTGCTTATTATACCTTGTTGTCGTATGAACAGGCTGACGCACAGGCCAGTATTCCTGATGACATGTTGAACCCATGCGATGTGGTCAACAACATAGTTGCACCTGTCCATCACCTGTCATTTGGCTTTCCTATCAGGGAGTCGAGTAAATCAGGCAAACAGCGGGCGATGATTGATTTCGACGAGCATTATCTGGCCGATGAAAAATTGTTTATGCTTCCGAAAGATTACACTCGATTCTCACGTCAAGATACAAACTGATACCAGCCTCAGAAATATCTGAATTAAAATACCGATAATACCACCAGTAAATTCAGTCTCTTCCCTGAAGAGTTCAGTATGTCTTTATGTATAGTTCGCTCACGAAATCAGGTTGTTGCATGGAATATCAGCATGATGCTCGATTAGGCAAATTAAACACCAGGACGGTGGGATTATCCTGATTCGTTATCAATAAATAACAAGGAGTGTTTATTATGAACAGGAAAAGGATTTTTTCCTCTGTTTTATTCTTCGGTTTGTTTTCAAATTTACCACAAGCGCATGCAGGACTGATTCTATCTGAAGTGATGTATGATCCAGTCAGCGCCGATGACAGTTATGAATGGGTCGAGTTGTTTAATAATTCAGCAAGCACCATTGATTTATCCAATTACAGTCTTGGCTGGGGCGGTAGTGATTATACCTATGGCACCATGCAGCTCAGTGGTTCAATAACATCAGGCAGTTATTTTGTCGTTGGTGGACCATTGAGTGGAGTCACTAACGGTAGCCCGCTATTTGATTTGGCACTGGATTTTAATCCTGGATTGCAAAACGGGGGAACCCAATCAGATGGAGTAGCATTATTTGATATGACCTCCGATCTTATTACAGCAGTTACTGTACCGATTGATGCAGTGATTTATGATCTGGATGGTAATCTTGCCGGATTAATGGGGAGTGATGGGTTGCCTGCATTACCAATGGTAGGGGATGCCGCGAGTGGTTACAGTATTGAACGCCTTAATCTGGCAGGTGATTGGGATATTCAGTCAGCTCCCACTGCCGGCTACGGACCCTTAATGTATGAGCAGGTAGCAACCGTACCTATTCCATCAACATTACTGTTGTTCGTTCCGGGTTTGATGAGTTTACTGGGTGTTCAGAAATTTTCGAGACGACAACCATCCTGATTACATCGCAGGACACTGCCTTGTTCATACCAGTCGCCCAACACAATGCGTTGCATGAGTTGACCATTTACCGTGAACTCATGCACATTAGGGCGATGGGTATGACCATGAATCAGATGCATGACATTATTTTTTAGCATTTCTTCTTCTACTGCCGACGGATTAACATCCATGATGTCATATGCTTTATCACCTTTGGCTGATTCGTTTTGTTCACGAATATTTCTGGCAATGGCAGCACGTTGTTCCAGTGGCATAGCCAGCATTTGCTTTTGCCAGACAGGATTGCGTACCTGCTGACGAAACTTCAGGTAATCGATGTCATCAGTACACAGCGTGTCACCATGCATAATAAGGGTAGGGGTGCCATACAGGTCGATTATTTTATAATCTTCACTTAATAGCGTGCAGTGACTGTCTGTTGCAAATTTCTCACCCATGAGGAAATCCCGATTACCGTGCATCACATAAACGGGCGTACCCTGATCAGCCAGATTCTTCAAAGCAGAGAGCACTTTTAGATTATCGGGTGAATTGTCATCATCACCCAGCCAGACCTCAAACAGATCGCCAAGAATATATAACGCATCTGCCTGCGGACACTGATTTGACAGAAAATCCAGAAATAATCCGGTGATCTCGGGGCGCGAGCTATCCAGATGCAGATCAGAAATAAACAGGGTTTCACTCATAGGGGAGAATAATACCCTATCGATTCAATAAACGTAACTAACAGAATTTTGTGGATTTTCCGGCTTTCGGATAACATAGGCGCTCGATTTAACCTGATTTTGAGAATGCCTGTTCGATGTTGCAGATACACAATAACCTGACCAAAAAGAAAGAACCCTTTCAGCCTATCGATCCGAACAATGTGCGTATGTATGTGTGCGGCATGACGGTGTATGACATGTGTCATCTTGGGCATGCACGCGTATTGATTGTTTTCGATATTGTTTATCGTTATTTGAAAGAGATTTTTGGCGAAGGCAAGGTAACCTATATTCGCAACATCACTGATATTGATGACAAGATCATCAAGCGCGCCAATGAAAACGGTGAGGAGTTTGGTGCGCTGACTTCACGTTTTATTGCCGAGATGCATAAGGATGCCGACGCATTAGGTGTTCAACGCCCGGATCAGGAGCCATGTGCGACCATGCACATGCAGCAGATTATCGACATGATACAGACACTGGTGGAAAAAGGTTTTGCCTATCCTGCATCGAATGGTGATGTTTATTATTCAGTCAGCAAGTTTGAAGGCTACGGCAAATTGTCGGGTAAAGACATTGAAGATTTACGTGCCGGTGAACGTGTTGAAGTCGACGAATCCAAAAATGATCCGATGGACTTCGTATTATGGAAAGCCGCCAAACCGGATGAACCACATTGGGATTCACTGTGGGGCAAGGGCAGGCCGGGCTGGCATATCGAGTGTTCTGCCATGTCCACGCATTGCCTTGGTCATCATTTTGATATTCACGGCGGCGGACTGGATTTGCAATTTCCGCATCATGAAAATGAAATAGCGCAGTCTGAAGCAGCCACAGGTAAAAAGTTTGTCAACGTGTGGATGCACAATGGCTTTGTACGCATTGATAATGAAAAGATGTCCAAGTCACTCGGTAATTTCTTTACCGTGCGTGAGATACTGGAAAAATACAAACCTGAAGTGGTGCGTTATTTTATCCTGACCAGTCATTACCGCAGTCCGTTAAATTATTCTGATGTACATCTGGATAACGCCAAACAGGCACTGGAATCCTATTACACTGCCTTGCGCGGAGTAGAGGTGTTGGACAGTAAAGATGACAATGAATTTGTCGCCCGTTTCCGCACGGCAATGGATGATGATTTTAATACCTCCGAAGCCTTGGCCGTACTTTCTGATGTGCGCCATGTCATTAATAAAGCCAAGTCTACAAGCGATAATGATGTGGCGAGTCAACATGCCGGGATTTTAATCAGACTGGGTCAGTTATTAGGTATTTTGCAAGATGATCCGGAAGCCTACCTGACTTCAGGTGATAACAGTGGTTCGCTTTCAAATGATGAAATCGAAAACCTGATCAAGCAACGTAACGAAGCCCGCGCAAATAAAGACTGGGCAGAATCTGATCGTGTTCGTGATGTGTTACAAGCCGACGGGGTAATCCTTGAAGATGGAGCGGGGGGGACAACCTGGCGCAGGTTGTAATTTATTTTTGATGTAATTCTGCTGCTTCGAGTGTATTTTGCAGTAATGTTGCTACCGTCATTGGTCCAACACCACCGGGTACCGGTGTAATCCAGCTTGCATGTTGGCTCGCACTTTCAAACTCAATATCACCAACAAGACGACCGTCATCAAGGCGATTGATGCCGACATCTATCACGATGGCACCATCTTTGATCCATTCTCCTTTGACAATGCCCGGTTTACCAACTGCAACGACAACGATGTCGGCGTCCTTTACCTTTGAAGCCAGATCTTTGGTGAAACGGTGACAAACTGTTGTTGTACAACCGGCGAGTAACAGCTCAAGCGACATCGGGCGGCCAACAATATTGGATGCGCCAACAACGACGGCATCCATTCCACGCACTTGCTGACCGGTAGATTCGAGTAATGTCATGACACCACGCGGTGTACAGGGACGTAGGCGCGGCATGCGTAATGCGAGGTTGCCAACATTAAACGGATGAAAGCCGTCAACATCTTTATCCGGATGAATGGTTTCAATCACCTTGTTACTGTCGATGTGTTCCGGTAACGGTAATTGCACCAGAATACCGTCAATGGTGCTGTCTTGATTCAGCTCGTTGATGAGGGATAGCAATTTTTCCTCAGAAGTATCATCAGGCAGATCATGGGAAACAGAATGGAAACCGGCTTCATCACAGGCTTTGCGCTTGTTACGGACGTAGACCTCGGAAGCGGGGTTTTGCCCAACCAGAATGACAGCCAGTCCGGGTGGACGTTGTCCACGAGCAGAACGTTCATCGACATGTTGTTTGACGCGTGTTCGGAGCTCTGCGGCTACAGCCTTGCCATCGATGATATGAGCGGTCATAAGTGTTTGAAATACTCGAGTAAAAATGGTTTAGTGTGATATGATCTCATGACAGGCAAATTTAGCCAAGGCAATTATGTAATTGACGTCTTGGCTGGTGGCACGTATCATCGCCGCCCTTTAGGAAACAGCTAAATCGGGGTATAGCGCAGTCTGGTAGCGCGCCTGCTTTGGGAGCAGGATGTCGGGAGTTCGAATCTCTCTACCCCGACCATTTTTT
>Ga0224506_10001503_pt1 | contig 16587 bp, 11 predicted proteins | sample SF_Jan12_sed_USG_2_FD_169108 | JGI IMG/M metagenome (GOLD analysis project Ga0224506, IMG submission 169108) | Sediment microbial communities from San Francisco Bay, California, United States - SF_Jan12_sed_USGS_8_1 | ecosystem: Environmental > Aquatic > Marine > Sediment | place: USA... | reverse complement strand
TTATTATAAACCACCATCGAACTAATCTGATCTGGGTCTTCCAAAGCTACCGCTTCAATTGACATCCCTGTACCCACTGTGCCCCAAGAAGTTCCATCAAATACGGCAATATTGTTAGTTCCTGCAGCCCCTAAGTCACCAAAATCACCTCCAGCATAAAGTTTACTATTAAATACTGTTAATTCATTCACAACACCATCACCAGTTCCGTCTCCTACTGGCACCCACCTACTATTTAGGTTATCCCATTTTGCAACATCATAAAATTCAGCATCTACCCCATTATTCATTATAAAGTTACCGCCAATATACAATTCCGCATTAAACTCGGTTATTGCTTTAATATTGTATACTCCAGCCGTTGTTGTTGTGGTAAAGCCACTACCTACTTCCGACCATGTTCCACCTGAAAGCATGAAAACTTTTGGAGTATATGTACTAATTCCATCATATACATATCCAACACTATACATGTTGCCATTAAACTCAATAATTTCATTATTTGAGTTAGCGAAGTGTGAAGGGAGCCCGCTCCCAACCCTTTGCCAGTTTTGAGAATAACTTTCTTTACTAATTACTAAAGCACAGAAAATTATCAAATAAAATAGTAGCTGTTTTTTCATGGTTTTTTATTTAAAAATCAATTATTAATATGATTAAGGTGGCAAAAATAAAGTATTAATTGTATGATTCATGTCATCAAATTCCGAACACAGGAAATGAGTTTGTGAACGCAAGAAATGAGTTTGTGAACACGTGAAAAGAGTTTGTGAACACTATATTGTTTTGTGAATAATCTTGAAAAATCACTATTAATAAATGACAAAATGTAGAGATGATAGGCAATAGAAACAGGTAGTGAACAAGTCAAAAAATGACAGTGGATATTATTAGTAATGTAGAGTAATATAAATAGGGAGTACTTGATAATTAATTTTGACACTTTCAACTCTTTTTCTTCCTACTTTCTTTCTTGATAAAGAAAATAGGCAAAGAAATCAAGCCTGCCTGCACGTAGCCGTTACGGCAAAGGCAGGACTGTGAAAAAATAGGTTAAAATTTGATTTAACCCCCTAAAATTCAAAAACTCAACGTCTTGCAGACATTTCAAACAGTTTGAATTTTTACGTGGTTTTTCACAAATTTCTTGACACAAATTTCTCAAGGTCGAAGAACCTAAACCCCGATTTTGTTGAAAATCATTGAATTTTGAGGTTTTGGCACTTGTTATTTTACATGTCAAACTAACTTTACACACTATTGAAGGGTATTTTTACTAGAAAATAATTTTCAAGGATGGTCTAAATACTCTTTATAAATCAGCAGTACAACATGTTTGCACCAATAAAATTGTTACAATTTTTGAAATAATTTAAAAACATGATCGTGGTGTGAACTGCTAATTGGAAGTTCTTTATTATTAACAACAACAGAATGGTTATTAAACCCTTGAATTTTGGAAATATTTACAATATAAGATCTGTGAATTCGGATAAAATTTGAGTTTTCTATTTTACTCTCAAACCTATGAAGGTTGGCAGACAAAGTATATTCCTTCTTTTCCGTAAAAACAGTACTATAGCTACCTGCAGCCTCAATGTATAAAATTTCATTCAATTCCAGTCGCTTATAGAATTCTCCATTTTTTACAAAAACCACAGCCTGTAAAGGCTGGTCTTTTGCGGCATTTTCTAACTCCTTCTGGTTATGATTAATAATTGCAATTTCAATAGCTGCTTTTAAATCTTTCCGATTGTAAGGCTTTGATATAAAAGACTGAGGTCCACTTTCAATAGCCTGTTTCATTGTAGACGAATCCGTATTGGAAGTCAAATAAATAATGGGTGTTGTTGCTTTTAGTTTTAATATTTTCGCTACTTCAATACCGTTTAAATCACCTTTTATTTGTATATCCATAAGAACTACATCTGGTTGATTTTTTTCAAATGCAGTAATACATTCCTCACCAGAAATAGCAATCCCTACTACAATAAACCCCATTTTTTCTAAATCAGCAGCTAAATCTTCAGCTACCAACACCTCATCTTCTACTATTAAGACCTTCATTTGAATTATCCTATCAGTTTATAATCATTAATAGCTATTTTAAAACATAAACCATGTCGTTGCTCCAGATCAATAGTACCACTTAATTGCCTAGTCAAGGAGTTTACTAACTTCATTCCAAAAGATTTCGATGATTGCACATCAGCAACCTCTCCCTTGCCATTATCTTCCACCTTCAATATTAGTTGATCATCAATTTCTTGGAGATTAATATTCATTCTTGGTTCTTTTGTAACTTCATAGGCGTGTTTTAAGGCATTAATAACTAATTCGTTTATAATTAGCCCTAAAGGTATGGCCGTATCAACATCTAGATTTATATCATTAACGTCAAAATTTAAGTCAAAATCATCTATGTTTTTACCAAAAGTTTCTACAAGACCTGCAACTAACTTTTCTATGTAATCATTCATTTTTATTCCAGAAAAATCATTTTGCTGATATAATAATTTATGAATCAACCCTATCGATTTTACTCGTTCTTTCCCATCCAGTATAGCAGCTTTAGCTGTGCTATCAGTAATACTGCGCTCTTGTAAACTTAATAAACTATAAATTACTTGTAAGTTGTTTTTTACACGATGATGAATTTCTCCAAGCAATAATTTATTTTTCTTATTACTTTTAGTGAGGTCTTCATTTTGGTTAGTAATTATTAATTGCTGCGTATTGAGTTTGTTGTTGAGCTTACTTAATTTCCTTGTTTTAAAATGGTTGAACAAAAGTAGTGTGGATATAAAAAAGCTAATAATCAATGCTATTACAATAATCAGATTTCGGTTTTTTAAATTAGCCTCTGATAGTTCCTGCTGTTTATTTAACTCACTTATCTTTAATTTACCTAACTCAACATCATTGTATAAATCTAGTTTTGCTAATTCTAGTTGTACTTCCCCTTTTTGCAAGCTATCAGACAGCACATCATAGGTTTCTTTTACATCAATTGCTTTTTTATAATCACCTTTTACTTTGAATAAAGTATAGCGGCTAAGTAAAGCCTCTGATAGACCTTTTCTTGTACCTATCAATTGGGCTATTACTATTGCTGAATCCGTATAAATAAATGCCTCATCTAATTGGTTATCTTTCAACAACGATTCTGATATCGACAATAATGTATTCATTCTGGCATATTTATGCCCCATAGATGTGCTTAATAACAAGCCTTTTTTATAAGACTTTACAGCATTTTTATAATCACCTTTTATCTTATAGGAATTGCCTAAAACATCATATCCGATTGATAAACTAATACGTGTTCCATAAATAAGAGAATTGTTTATTGCTTTTTTATTACATAAAATTGCGGAATCATAAAGACCCAAAGCTGTGTAAGCACGACTTAATGCATTCCAATAAGGCGGGATTCCCATTGACTGTGCTGTTTTTACTGATTTTTTATATGCAACAAGAGCACTATCTGGAAAGTCTAGTTTTAAATACGATATAGCAATATCGTGATACGAATTGATTAATTCTAAAGAAATTTCACCCTTATTTTCTATAGTTCGTGTAGTTTCTTTAGCGTCAATTAATGATTCTCTATAATACTTTCTAGATAGTTTTTCATCGCTAGATAAATTGAGGACACTTCCAATAGGCATAGAATATTGGCGCTTTAATAATACTGTTGATAATAGGTTTTCTTTGGCACGCAAATAATCACCTTGAAAACTGAATACCAGCCCTTTAAATCCATGATTTTTAATCATTTGAACAGTGTCTCGTAGCACATTATAGTACAAAAGTGCTTTATCAAATTGATAAAGGGAAGAATCGTAATCTGAGGTATATAGGTGAATTAATCCCAGTAAGGAATGACTATTAGCAATGCCTACAGTATCATGAAGGCTTTTTGAAAGCTGTATACACTCATACGTTTTTTCTAATGCTTTGGGATGAAGCCCATCACTCCAATCAAGTAATGCTCCATTGTAAAGAGCCAAATTTAACATTTCATCCGAATTTGAAGCTCTTGAATTTAAAATAGCTTGCGTAGATAATTTGTAAGCAATTTTGAAATTTTTATTTCTCAATGAATAGGCACTATCTATTAGATTTTTGAGACCTAATGTGTCTTGACTTAATTGGTGCAACATATTTCCACTTGCCAAAATAGCTGGTGATCCTATTGTTAGTAAAAGTATAGTTAATATGTATATGTTTTTTTTCACTTCAGGAAATATTGAAAATCAATTTCATCAAATAGACTAATTTATTGAAACCATTGAAAAATTAATCCACTTTATGTTTAAAGTTAAATGTAAAAAAATATTACCCCTTTAACCTTGACTTAATTTCATTTAGTTTGAGTAATGCCTCCACAGGAGAAATAGTGTTGATATCAAGGGTATCAATCATTTTTTGTACTTCCTTAAATTTAGGGTCAACCTCGAACATATTCATCTGAAAATTATTCTTTGGCACTTCTTCTAATTTTTTTCCAGTATCATTCTTTTGTTTATCTTTTTCTAGAAAGTGCATGATCTCATTGGCTCTTAAAACTACTTTATTAGGCATTCCTGCTAATTGAGCTACATGAATGCCAAAACTATGCTCGCTGCCCCCTTCTTTTAGTTTACGCATAAAGATAACTTTATTACCCACCTCCTTCACCGAAACATTAAAATTCTTTATTCTCGGAAAATCCTCTGCAAGTTGGTTCAATTCATGATAATGAGTAGCAAAAAGTGTTTTTGCCTTAGAGTTCATGTTGTTATGGAGGTATTCTACAATGGCCCATGCTATAGAAACCCCATCATAGGTACTAGTACCTCTACCAATTTCGTCCATCAGTACCAAGCTTCTACTACTTAAATTGTTGAGAATACTTGCAGTCTCAATCATTTCCACCATAAAAGTCGATTCGCCACGCGAAAGGTTATCTGACGCCCCAACTCTGGTAAATACCTTATCTACAACTCCAATACATGCCGATTTAGCTGGAACAAATGACCCCATTTGTGCCATAATGCATATTAGGGCAGTCTGCCTCAATAAGGCAGATTTTCCAGCCATGTTAGGGCCAGTAATGATTATGATCTGCTGAGATGCACTATCTAAAAACACATCATTCGGAACATACGATTCTCCTAAAGGCAACTGTTTTTCGATTACAGGGTGTCGTCCTTCTACAATATTTATAGTCTCAGTATCATTTACTTCGGGACGAATGTAGTTGTTAGCTACTGCTGTATTGGAAAATGAACTCAAACAATCAATTATGGCTAAAATTCTGGCGTTTTGCTGAATCTGTATTACATAATCCGTAGCAAAAATGACTAACTGTTGGAAAATTTGTTGTTCTATGTGGATAAGTTTCTCTTCTGCCGTTAATATCTTCTCTTCGTACACTTTTAGCTCTTCGGTAATGTACCGTTCTGCATTCACTAATGTTTGCTTTCTAATCCATTCTTCAGGTACTTTATCCTTGTGTGCATTGCTTACTTCTAAGTAGTACCCAAAAACCTTATTATATGCAATTTTAAGGGAAGGAATGCCTGTGCGTTCCACTTCCCTAATTTTTATTTGCAATAAGTAATCTTTTCCAGAAAAAGCAATTTTACGGTACTCATCGAGGTCTTTATTGATGCCATCTTTTATTATTCCACCTTGATGAACCAACATTGGAGCATCCTCTTTTAGCTCTAAATCGATCTTTTCAATTAAGTACTCACAAGGGTTAATTTGATCGGCTATTTTCTTTAAAAATGGAAGAGAAGAATCGGCTAATGCCTTCTTGATCGGAAGGGTGTTTTTTAGTGCATTATTTAACTGTTTTAGCTCCCTTGGATTAATTCGTCCTACAGCTACTTTTGATATTAATCGCTCTAGATCACCAATGTTTTTTAAGTTATCCACAGCACTTATCAACAATTCTGGGTTTTCACAAAAAGCATCTACCACCTCTAGTCTCTCATTGATCAAAGAAATCTCTTTTAGAGGCAATACTGTCCATTTTTTCATTAAGCGTGCTCCCATAGGAGTAACCGTATGATCTAGGATATCAACCAAGGGAACTCCATTTTCTTGTTGGGGTGAAATTAGCTCAAGATTACGAATGGTAAATTTATCAAGCCACACATATCGCTCTTCCTCAATTCGAGAAATGGAGGAAATATGTCCTGTTTCTCGATGTTCTGTTTCCTCTAAATAATGAAGAATAGCTCCCGAAGCAACAATGGCATCACTCAGATTTTCGATGCCAAAACCCTTTAATGATTTCGTTTTAAACTGCTGTGTGAGTTTTTCATAGGCAAAATCAAACCCAAATACCCATTCATCTAAAGTGAAGGTGGTATGTTCATCTCCAAATTGGTTGTTAAATGCTTCTTTCTGCGCTCTACTATAAATTACTTCTGCAGGATTAAATCCCTGAATAAGTTTACTGATATAATCGTAAGAACCACTTGCAGTAAGAAATTCACCCGTAGAAACATCCAAAAAAGCAATACCTGTTTTGTTTTTGCCATAATAAATAGAGGCTAAAAAATTATTATGGTTTCGTTCAAGTACATTATCGTTGTACGATAATCCAGGCGTAACTAGCTCTGTTACTCCACGTTTAACTATTCCCTTTACTGATTTAGGATCTTCCAACTGATCACAAATGGCAACCCTATTTCCTGCCCTAACAAGTTTAGGAAGATAAGTGTCCAATGCATGATGAGGAAAGCCTGCTAACTCAATATGACTTGCCGAGCCATTCGCTCTTTTAGTAAGTACAATATCTAAAACCTTACTCGATATTACTGCATCCTGACCAAAAGTTTCGTAAAAATCACCCACTCGAAAAAGCAAAATAGCACCTGGGTGCTTCGCCTTAATAGCGTTAAATTGCTTCATTAATGGAGTTTCTTTCACAGATGTACTTGTAGCCATATTTAATTGACGTTATTCTACAAATATGTGAGAAATAATGGGGGATAGCAAAGTAGAAGATGTGTTAATGGTTAATTTTGAAGATCAAATGTGTAGTTTGAAAATTTTGGATTAATGAGAAAATTAAAAAACGATGAACTTAACCGCTTGTCGGTAGAGGAATTTAAAACCACGAAAAAGATACCCGTATGTATTTTACTAGATAATGTACGCAGTATGAATAACATAGGGTCGGCTTTCCGCACGAGCGATGCATTTTTAGTAGAAAAATTATATTTAGGAGGTATTACGGCACAGCCCCCCCATCGTGAAATAAATAAAACAGCATTGGGGGCTACAGAATCAGTAAACTGGGAACATGTAGAAGACTGTAGTGCTTTATTACATCGATTGAAAGACGAAGGCTATAAAATTTATGCGGTAGAACAGGTTAGTGAGAGCATTATGTTGAATAACTTTGTTCCTTCTACTGAGGAAAAGTATTGCCTTATTTTTGGTAATGAAGTTTTTGGAGTAGAAGAAAATCTAGTAAAATTAGCTGACGGATGTATTGAAATACCACAATTAGGTACTAAGCACTCCCTTAACATTTCGGTAAGTGTGGGAATAGTAGTGTGGGATTTATTTTCAAAATTGAAGAAGTAGGTTTATTCTTTTTTTGGATACCACATCAATAGTTTAACTTCAATGTTTTTGTTAGCATCTTTTACCAATGATTTGAACTTATTCACATCACTAAATTTACCTCCAGCACCTCGGTAATGAAAAGGATACACCGTCTTAGGTTTAAAATCGAGTACTGCGCTTGCAGCAGCCTCAACATCCATAGTGTAGGGTAGGTTCATGCACACAAAAGCTACATCAATATTTTTTAATGCTCTCATTTCTGGAATGTCTTCAGTGTCTCCCGAAATATAAATTCGTTTACCTCCTAGTGTGAGTACATATCCATTTCCTCTTCCTTTAGTATGTTTGGCATCATCACTTTCAGGTAAGTTGTACATAGGGGTGGCTTCAATTTCTATGTCATTCCAAAGAGTTTTTGCTCCATTATTCAAAACAGATACGTTTGTAAACTTACTAGGTAGTTTGTCGGCCACCGCCTGACAAGTAATAATAGGAGTTTCGAAAAGAGATAATGACTCTAGCGTTTCTATATTCATGTGGTCGCCATGAATATCCGTTATTAGTATTAGCGAAGGAGGTTTTACACCATCAAATGCTTCTTTACCACCATAAGGATCAGCATAAATAATTAACTCATTCCACTCCAACGCCATAGTAGCATGAAGAATAGGGTATACTGTTAAATCACCCTTATCAGTAGAAATAATTTCCGATTGCTGGATTTGAGAGTATGATGCTGTAGCTATCATAAAGCTAAACACCAACGACATGAATTTAGAATTTTTCATAATGATAAATCAAAAAATACGCTTTTCTAAAGTTAAATATAAAAAGTTCCACATCAAAAAAGGTGAATTTCAATAATAGAATGGCAGTTTTAAATTAGAACCTAACCTTGACAACCCTCATATTGTTATTCCCTGTTTTTGATTACAAAAAAAACTGAAATCTCGTCTCCACAGTATTTGTTTATGCTGCTTTACTTCTCTTATTAAATAATTAAAATGCATAACCAATACTCATATACCTACCATAAGGCCAGCTCACACCTGTTCTAAATATAAAATGGTCTTTGGTTAACCGATAACCTACCCCCAATTCAAAACCCTGATAAACTCTTCTTTTCACATAACTATTATTGTTCCACGTATTATAGGTATAAGCGTCTTGGTCTGTTACGGCATAACCTAAATTTACCTCTAGTTGAGACCTGTTTTCATGAGATTTAAAATAAGATGTAAAACAAAGTGAAGCAGAGTAAAAGGTTTGCTTTGAGGGAGGGGCTCTATAGGCTACAGTAGACAGTGAGGCAACAAGATTATTGTCTCCTGATATCAAACCGTAGCTTTTAAAGGAAGTGCCATAGCTGAACCGACCACTTATATACATGTTTAGTTGCCTTTCATAATGGATGTTAATCGTTGCGTAATCTCCTTTTTTATAACTAAACTCTACAAGTCCCGAACTTACAAATAGTTTGTTTTTATAACCACTAGGCTTTTGAACTTGGACTAATTGTATTGCTGAAATATTTTCAGGAAATATTTGAACTAAGTCACCTCTGTCAACCCCATAATAAACCCCATCTTTTAGTTCTATGTTTTCGAATACAAATGTTATATTAAAAGTAGTAATTACCCTCACTTTACCCATGCCAGGTGCTTCTACTAATGATATAGTTTGACTAATGCTTATCTTTGTTACTAGCATAAATACTAGGATTAAAAAAAGATTGTTAAATAGTTGCTTTTTCATAGTCGTGTATTTTTAAATTGAAATTTGTGAATGTTTTTCTTCGTAGTCTCAGTATGAACTACACTAGCTATTTTTTCAAAGGTCTTAATGTAGGATAGAGTCTCATTATCCTTGGTTATTATATCTTCTTTTACTAATACTTTCATGATGTTTGTTTTATATGGTTAATATTCATTCTATTTACATTTCTTGTTATCAACTTACTGATTAGTAGTTTGTTAATTAACAAGACAAATATTAGCGTATCAGGTCTCAATAAATAATTGAATTATATCCTAAATATTTACCTATTATAATATAACTTGTTTTTATCATTATATTTATATATATTAAACATCATATGCGTGTTATATTAGTATTACAGGCAAGTATTTATTGTTTAATCAGATATAAAATTTGATTAAATTATATTTTATTAAAATATAATTATCATGGAAAAACAACGGCAATTTCTGCAAGAGTGTAAGGAAAGAAAGAACTCAAAAAATTTCGCCCAAGAATTGGCAGACTTACTTGGGGTAACTCTAGATGCTGCCTACAGAAGAATAAGAGGAACAACGCCAATTATTTTTAGTGAAATTCATAAAATTTGCCTGCATTATAACCTATCATTCGATTCAGTAATAAATTATGAAGGTCGTTCTTTCCCGTTTCAGTTTAATCCTATGTTTAAGGATGATTTTGAGATTCTGCAATATCTTGAGGAAATGGAGCGTCAACTTGATCGTCTATCACAATCTGACGATAGTAAAATTTTATTGACTGCCATGGATTTACCCTATTTCAGACAATTTGGATTTAAAAGCCTGAAGCGATTCAAATTGTTTTTCTGGCAACGATCGGTTTTAAATCTGGAAGAATTTAAACATCTAAAATTCGATGCCAACGATTACAACGAAGCATATGAAGAGGTTACAAATAAAATCTATGTAAACTATCACAATTTTAAATCAACTGAAATTTGGGCTCCAGAAACACTAGATAGCACTTTAAAGCAAATCGAGTATTACTTGGAATCTGGTTTGTTTAAATCCAAAGAATCAGCTCATATGATTTGTGATGATTTAGAGGAACTACTCAGCAAGTTGGAGCGAGAAGCAATGATTGCTAAAAAAATTATAAACGTTGATGGTCAAACCTATTCTAGTAGTTTTGAAATGTATCAGAGTGATATATTCCTAAGTAACAACTCTATTCAGGCTTTTACAGGAGGAAAGGTCTATTCCTATGTAAGCTTCAATTCCTTTAACTCCCTTATGTCCTTTTCCCCATCTTTTTCTACCGAGTGTCTTTCTTGGATAGAACAAATAAGAGTGAAATCAATACTACTAAGTGATGTTTCAGAAAAACTACGCTATCAATTTTTTCAGAATCTAAGAGGTAAAATTGATCAGTTGAGAAAGAGTATAACTTGATTGATTGATTTAAATTAGTTTAAATAGGAATGTAGAGTTGGCTGTTTAGTTGTTGTTTTTAACCTAATTGGTATATTCAACGTTATATAAGTTAAGTAACACAAAATAGTAAGTTATCTTTATTCTAATAGCGTTAACTTGATTAGCTCATCAAGTTTTAAACTACTAGGTTTATAAGTGTTATTTTTTATTATAACCCCTTTTTTATCAATTAATGTGTAATGAGGGTAAGCAGTTATCATGTATTTCTTTTCAATTATTTTCTTCCAATTTCCTTGAGTAAAAACATTGACCCCTTCAAGCTGGAATTTTTCTATTGTTTTTCTAAAGCTTTCTTTTGAGTTAGTGAGACAAACATTAATTATTTGAAGACTATTACCATATTTATTTTGTAGTTCCCTTTCGAAGGGAACTTCTTTTACACATGCAATACAACCTTTTGTGTAAAAATTAAGGAGAATTATTTTGCCAATATCATCCTTAATACTGTGTAAATTACCGTTTAAATCTTCTAAGAAAAATTCTGGGGCTTGGTCTCCACTCTTCAAATTATATTTCTTGATTTTAGAGTCCACTTCCAATAAATAAGCTAATGCATCTGATTCTTGTTCATAAAATGACTTTAAATATTCAATTCTGCCATTTTTTCGTTCTTTTCCACGCACTATATCACCAATAGTTTGATGTATTGCAAAAGCTGAAAAATTGTAGTTTGGCAAACCATTTGCAATACTCGATTCAAACATTTTGGCAGATAAACTATCTTCATTGAATAACAAACTAACTGAATCACTATTCACATAATTAATGTCATAGATTAGATAGAAACTATAAAAATTCATAAAGGAGTAAAAATTATACAGATACTGGTTAAATGGAGATGATAAATCTAGATTATTTAAAAACTCTAAATTTTCTTTGGAAGGAATATTTTTCTTGTCTTGCTTAAGAAAATTTCGATAGCTAGCTGAGCTCAGTTTAAACTCAGCAATTTTAAACTTAATGTTTTGTTGCTCCAGTGATCTGTACCATTTCGGAATAGATATTTGTGTAGTTGCAAGTAGACTCAATTCAATATTCTCTATGGAGTCAAGCTTTAAATACAGGTCTTCATAAGGCATATCATATTGATGATAAAGGTTACGTAAATAAGTCGTGATTTTTTGCTGAATATCATCATTAGCAAACAAGTAATTATTGATTAATTGGTTGGCTCCAGAATACGTTGTTTTATGTTGAATATAATCATAGGAAATTTTTACAGTATCGTCCAAAGTGATAAAGAAAGGTATTTTATTTTTTTCAATGAATAACTCATGCTTCTCAGGCATGTGTGCAACTAATTCCAACATTATGGTTGTATCAGTGTTTATTATATATTTTGAAGATTGTAATTTTTTGGCAGCTAGGTTCGGGTAATATTCAAGTCTAAAATCAAAAGGAGTTTGGACATTTAATATTTCTAATAAAACATAGGAATTAGAGTTAAATTTTATTTCTAATGGTGTGTCCATGCTAGTATGATAACACCCTCCTACTCCAAAGCTAATTATGAAAATAATTATTTTTTCCACTAATGATTTCATTGTAATAGGTTTAAGGTAAAGAAACACTATAGATCATTAATGTATTTCAACTATAGATATAGTGTTTAAACTATAAACTTAGTTAAAAAAACAAGAAAACTAAAACCCACAGTTTATCATTTTTTGAAAACTTACGCTTTTTATTGAACTATAATCTTTAATATAGCGTAGACTTCTTCATAATGAACAAACTCAATTATTTATATACAATGAAAAAATTATTGTCGCTACTGGCTATAAGTGTCCTATCCCTATCTTCTAACGCCCAAATATTACAACCTGCACTATGGAGCTATGAAGTAAGTAAAAATGAAGTAGAAGTTGGTAATACCATTGATCTGATTTTTAATGTCGAAATTGACAGTGATTGGTATCTATATTCCACTGATTTCGACCCCGAATGTGGTCCTATGGTCACTACCTTTACATTTAACAATGATGTTTCATTCGAGTTGGTTGGAGAAATTAAGCCCATTGGAGCTAAAAAGAAGTTCGATGAAATTTTTGAATGCGATTACACATACTTTAGGAAAACCGCACAATTTATACAGCAAATAAAAATTCTATCTAAAAAATTGAACGTAACAGGTGGATATGAATATCAGGTATGTACAGATGTAGATGGGAAATGTATCCCTTTCGATGATGAATTTGATTTTTCAGGGCGTATTAAAACTATAGGTCACAAATCCAATAGCGAAATAATCAACACAAAAAATGAAACAGATTCCGAAAAGGAAACTGTGGTTTTTGAAGTTATTGATAATAGTGTTCAAATCACATCAGATTCCATTGAACAAGTAGAAGTGTTTTATGAAAACAACAAAATATCATATCAATTAAATACTCCTGAAGAAGACAGTTCTTTATGGGGGTTTATGATAATAGCTTTTTTAACAGGATTAGCAGCTCTAATTACCCCTTGTGTCTTTCCTATGATCCCGATGACTGTAACATTCTTCATGAAGGACAATGAAAACAGCAAAGGGAATGGGGTGAAAAAAGGCATTACTTTTGGCGTCTCCATTATATTAATATATACCTTGTTAGGAACGATATTTGCCTTTTTATTAGGAGCAGATGGTCTTAATGCCATGGCAACACATTGGCTACCCAATATCTTTATTTTTATCATCTTCATGGTATTTGCTTTGTCTTTTTTAGGGCTTTTCGAAATTACCTTGCCTAGTGCATTTGTTAATAAAGTAGACCAACAAGCTGATAAAGGAGGGCTTATTGGTGTGTTTTTCATGGCATTCACTTTGGCATTGGTTTCTTTCTCATGCACTGTACCTATTGTAGGTAGTGTATTAGTTCTTTCAGCAGGAGGCGAAATCATAAAACCTATTTTGGGTATGTTGTCGTTCTCATTAGCATTTGCCTTACCTTTTACACTTTTTGCTATATTCCCAAACTGGCTAAAGAGTTTGCCAAAATCTGGAGGTTGGTTAAATTCTGTGAAAGTAATGTTGGGTTTTTTGGAGTTGGCTCTTGGACTTAAATTTTTGAGTGTTGCCGACCAGGCCTATCATTGGGGCTTATTAGATAGGGAAATATATCTGGCTTTTTGGATCGTAATTTTTACTTTGATGGGCTTTTATTTACTTGGTAAAATAATATTACCTCATGATAATAAACTTGAAAAAGTAGGCGTATTTAGATTACTCACAGCAACTATAATATTTACGTTTGTAGTTTATCTTATTCCTGGAATGTTTGGTGCTCCTCTCAAAATGTTAGCAGGGTATTTACCACCTCAATCAACTCATGATTTTGATGTCCCTGCTCTAGTAGAACAACAAAGTGGTATAATTGATGAAGGATTATGTGAGTCGCCAAAATATGCTTCTTTTCTGCACTTTCCCCATGGGCTAAAGGGATATTTTGATTATGAACAGGCAGTGGCTTGTGCAAAAGAACAGAATAAACCAATATTTATCGACTTCACAGGACATGGATGTGTGAATTGCCGAGAAATGGAGGCTAGAGTATGGTCAGATTCGGAAGTTCTAAAGCGATTAAAAAACGACTTTGTAATGCTGGCACTTTACGTGGATGACAAAACAAAATTGCCAGAAGAACACTGGTACACATCGGAATATGATGGTAAAGTAAAAAAAACCATTGGTAAACAAAATGCTGACTTTCAAATTACTCGTTTTCAAAACAATGCACAGCCTTACTATATTATTCTTGATCCAAATGAAAATCTATTAATTCAACCTAAGGCATATGACCTACAAGTTGACTCATTTATTAAATTTCTTGATACCGCTAAATCAGCAATGAAATAAATATGTCGGGGATCACCACTACGATATGGATTAAAGGAATGGTTTGTCCTAGATGTATTCGAGTAGTGAAAGAAGATTTAGAAAACGCAGCCTATTCCATAAAGCATATAGAATTAGGAAAGGTAATCATTGAAGGAAAACCAAATTATCCAGAAATAAACCGTTTATTAACCAATGCAGGTTTTTCAATAGTCGAAGATGAAGAAGAAAGACTTGTTGAGCATGCTAAACTGCTAATTATCGAATTAATTGAGAGTAATTATTTTGAAAGTAATTTCAAAACTAATTCACATGTACTGGAAGAAAAGCTTAAAATAAGCTATAGTAAATTGAGCAGAATTTTTTCTTCTGTAACAGGAACTACCTTGGAGCGTTTTATAATCGATCAGAAAATTAATAAAGTAAAAGAGCTTCTTAAATATACAAGCCAAACTATTGAAGATGTAGCCTACAAATTAGGCTACAGTAGCTCAGCTCATCTATCAAGGCAATTTAAATCAATTACAGGATTTACCCCCACTGTTTTTAGAAAACAGTATTCTAATCCACAAAAATAATTGTGCAAATTCTACCCTGAATTGTGTAAACTCATTACCTACCTATTTTATACTTTTGTTAGAACAAGAAAACAACACCATGACCAAACAAAACTATCTCATTAAGGGCATGACCTGTGCCGCTTGTGCCAATAGTGTGGAATCTATTCTAACATCACAAAAAGGAGTAGATACTGCAGCAGTAAATTTTGCAGCAAATTCAGTACTTGTATCCTTTGATGAAGAGGTTATTAAAGTTCCTCAGCTCCAAAAAGCAGTATCCGAAATTGGGTATGAATTGGTATTATCCACTATTGATCCAGAAGTACAGCGTAAGGAACTAAAAAAAGCTTTTGACAAACAAAGAATGAAATTTTTTGTTGCACTTTCATTCTCTATTCCTGTTTTTATTATTTCTATGTTTATGCTTCCAGTACCACATAGTCCATGGGTACAGATGTTACTTTCCATTCCTGTATTATTCTATTCAGGTGTTCATTTTTACATTAATGCATTTAAAAAAGCAAGGCACTTAACATTTACAATGGATACGCTTATCGCACTTGGTACAGGTGTCGCTTTTTTGTTTAGTCTCTTCAATACAATTTTTCCTGAAATATTATTACAAAATGGTCTTGAAGCTCACATATATTACGAATCGGCTGTCGTTATTATCACACTTATATTATTAGGCAACTTACTTGAGGAGCGTGCTAAACAAAAAACATCAGGTGCGATTGAAAATTTAATACGTCTTCAACCCGATGAAGCTACAATTTTATTTATTAATAAACCTACTATTGTTAATATTAAAGACGTAAAAAAGGGCGATGTTGTACTTATAAAACCTGGAGAAACTATACCTGTTGATGGTGAAGTTGTTTTTGGAAGTTCTTTTATTAACGAAAGTATGCTTACTGGAGAGCCTGTACCAACAGAGAAAATTACAGGGCACAAAGTTTTTGCTGGAACAGTAAATAGTAGTAACGTAATACATATTAAAGCTACACAAACAGGTAGTACAACTACATTATCGAAAATTATCAGGTATGTGCAGGAAGCTCAAGGTTCAAAAGCCCCAATTCAAAAATTAGTTGATAAAATTTCAAGTGTTTTTGTACCTCTTGTAATATCAATTGCTCTTGGTAGTGGTGCTATCTGGTACTTTTTAGGGCCACCTCCGCAATCTACTTATGCTGTGTTAATATTAGTAACAGTATTAATTATTGCATGTCCTTGTGCGTTAGGATTAGCTACTCCAACTGCTATTATGGTGGGCATAGGAAGAGCAGCTCTACAAGGTGTTCTTATTCGTGATGCAGAATCATTAGAAAACCTTAAAGACGTTGAAGTTATTTTTATTGACAAAACAGGAACATTAACAGAGGGTAGACCTATAGTTGATCACTTTTCATATAACGAAAAA
>Ga0224506_10001502_pt1 | contig 16588 bp, 17 predicted proteins | sample SF_Jan12_sed_USG_2_FD_169108 | JGI IMG/M metagenome (GOLD analysis project Ga0224506, IMG submission 169108) | Sediment microbial communities from San Francisco Bay, California, United States - SF_Jan12_sed_USGS_8_1 | ecosystem: Environmental > Aquatic > Marine > Sediment | place: USA... | reverse complement strand
TTCTACCACGAGGAGCCCAAGGTTCTTTCGACATCAGTACAGTCTTTATGTAAGCTTCGCCTTTACGTTGATATGCTTTTGTGAGTTCAGGAGCATAATATGCGCCTTCACCCAAAATTGTATGACAGCCCATACAATTGTTCTCTTCCCAAATAACTTTACCTCGAATTACGGATTCGGATAAGTTTTCTTCATTTGTTTTTTTAGGAACCTCTTTACTCAAAGTGTGCCACGATAATCCTAGAAATATTAAAAAGGAAACTACCGTACCACCTAAGAAGAATGTCCTCGCTTGTTGTTTAGATAACATATAGTTTGGTTTTAGGTTGTAATTAAATATTTCTGAAATATAGAAAGTAAATAAAAAAACAACTATGACCTATATATTCTAAAAAACATGATATTTATCAGTGTATACACACCTATTTATAAACGAATTACAGTTATTTAAATCGGAGTAGTTCCTAGGAATTAGACCTTAAAGAAATCAAAGAAAAACTAAAAGAAGTGAGGTTGACGATGGTTATATCTGCCATTCTTGTCTCCGCAAACTACAAATATTCCATCAAGTAGTTTTGTTTCATCTTTTATCAGGTTGTTTACGAAATCTGTTTACGGTTCGTTTACGGAAGGCACAAAAAAACCCTTCAAATCTGCCTTTCTTGGCTTACTTGAAGGGTTACTAGTAGCGGGGACAAGACTCGAACTTGTGACCTTCGGGTTATGAGCCCGACGAGCTACCAACTGCTCCACCCCGCGATATATTTTCACTATATCGCTGTAAAGTGCACTCGTAATTAATACTCAATTTACGAGCTACTCCCGATTACATCGGGACTCACCCCGCGATATATTTTTAAGAAGATTATCTCTTCCGACCTTAGTCTAATTAAAAATCTGAACGTTTTCAGATGATATTTCCTTTTCAAAAGCTATGTTTTCTTGAAAGGGAATACAAAAGTAGATGGTTCGTAAATATAAAACAAGTACCTTTGCGAAATAATTTAGTTCATGACAGATATTTCTCATAAAGCAGGCTTTGTAAGTATCATTGGAAAACCCAATGTGGGCAAATCTACCCTTATGAACCAAATGGTGGGTGAAAAGCTATCTATTATTACCTCTAAAGCACAAACTACTCGTCATCGTATTATGGGGATAATAAACGGAAAAGATTTTCAGATTGTTTATTCTGACACTCCGGGTATTCTAAAACCAGAATATGAATTGCATCAATCGATGATGCGGTTTGTAAATATGTCATTGGATGATGCCGATGCAGTGCTTTTAGTAGCCGACTTGTACGAGAAAATAGACGAAGAACTTCTCAATAAACTAAAAGCAGTACATGTACCTGTTATTTTAATCATTAATAAATCAGATTTAGCAAAAGGCACTCAGCTTGAAGATAAAATAAATTATTGGAAGGAAAACGTGAAATACGATGACATTATTGTGATTTCAGCACTTAAAGGAGAGAACATTGATAAGGTATTTGAATGCATCATTAGTAAGCTACCTGTCCATCCACCTTATTTTCCAAAAGATCAATTAACGGATAAACCCGAACGTTTTTTTGCAGCAGAAATAATTAGAGAAAAGATATTTTTGAATTACAAAAAGGAAGTGCCTTACAGTTGCGAAGTAATGGTTACGGAGTTTAAAGAAGAAGACACGATAATTAGAATAAGAGGAGAGATATATGTAGAGCGTAAAAGTCAGCGAGGAATATTAATAGGAAACAAAGGTGCTGCACTTAAAAAAGTAGGGACTGAAGCTCGACTAGACATGGAAGCATTTTTTTCCAAAAAAGTGTTTCTGGAAACACACGTAAAAGTGGAATCGGATTGGAGAAAAAAAGATAAAAAATTAAAAGGATTCGGATATAGTAATTAGATAATGTTACATGTTAAAATTATCTATTATTAATTATTCAAAATAAAAATGGCAAATATAGTAGCAATTGTAGGGAGACCTAATGTAGGTAAATCGACATTTTTTAATCGTTTGGTAGAAAAAAGGCAGGCGATAATGGACGATGAAAGTGGAGTAACGCGAGATCGTCATTATGGCTATGGAGAATGGAATGGGAAACATTTTACTGCCATTGACACAGGTGGGTATGTGTCGGGTTCTCATGATAAATTTGAAGGAGAAATTCGTAAGCAAGTAGAAATAGCCTTGGACGAGGCTTCTGTAATTATCTTTATGGTTGACTGTTTTGAAGGGCTACATGGGCTTGATAAAGACTTCGCTAAGGTAATTCGTGTCACAAAAAAACCTGTTTATATTGTCGCCAACAAAGCTGATAATACAGAGCGAACCTTTATGATTGGGGAGTTTTATAGTTTAGGGTTAGGAGAAGTGTTTCCACTATCAGCAGCAAATGGATCAGGTTCGGGAGAAGTTCTTGATGCAGTAGTTTCTCATTTTGAAACTGAAGGGGATAAAAATCCTGATGAGGGAATACCAAAAATAGCCATTTTGGGTCGTCCTAATGCTGGTAAATCATCCTTTTTAAATGCATTGTTAGGAAAAGATCGAACAATAGTTACGGATGAAGCAGGTACTACCCGAGATTCTATTAACACTCGTTATACTATGTATGGAAAAGATTTTATACTTACTGATACAGCTGGAGTAAGAAAAAAATCTAAAGTGCATGAAGATATCGAGTTTTATTCAGTAATGCGTGCTATTCAGGCACTTCAAGATTCCGATGTTTGTGTTATTATGATTGATGCTGAACGTGGATTAGAGGCTCAAGACATGAATATCATAAGCTTAGCACATAAGTACCAAAAGGGGATGATTATAATGGTCAATAAGTGGGATTTAATTGAAAAAAGTAATAACACACATGAAAATTTCAGGAAATCAATAGAAGAAAAAATAGCTCCACTTACATTTATCCCTGTAATATTTGCCTCCGTTTTGAAGAAACAGCGCATATTTCAGGCTATTGAGCTTGCAATTGAAGTAAATAATAACAGAAATAATAAAATTTCTACTTCATTACTTAATGAAAAAATGCTTCCTGAAATTGAGCATTATCCACCTCCAGCTTTAAAAGGAAAACACATAAAAATCAAGTATATAACGCAATTACCCATTAAAACCCCTGGTTTTGCTTTCTTTTGCAACTTGCCACAATATATTAAATTACCCTACCAAAGGTACTTGGAAAACAAGCTCAGAACACACTTTAAATTGGACGGTGTACCAATAAAGTTGTTTTTTAGGAAGAAATAACTTTTTTGGGAGTTAAAGGTTTGATATATTTGATTTGAAATAAACCTAAAACTTTTATTTATTAACGCTATGAAAAAATTAATGTCATTATTATTAGCAATGGTATTTGCCTTTGCTTTTGTTGCATGCGGTGGAGGACAAAGCTCTGAAGCAGTAGAAGAAGAAACTGCTACTGAAGAAGTAGTGGAAGAAGCTGCTGAAGAAATAGTAGAAGAAGCTGCTGAAGAAGCAGTGGAAGAAGCTACTGAAGAAGCTGATTCTACAGCTACTGAAGAAGCTGCTACTGAAGAATAAGAAATTTTATTCTACATGTAAAGTATTGAGGCTTTAGCGTACATCGCTAAAGCTTTTTTTATGAGCTTAAATAATATACATAATCTACTTAGCAATCATATCCCTGATTTGGCATTGCCATATTGCACAGAATTATGGAATAGCTATAACTTCAATCTAAGATTAACTAAAAAAAGAATATCAAAATTTGGGGATTATAGATTTGATGTGACAAAAAATTGTCATTATATCAGCATTAATTGTAATTTAAACCCCTATAATTTTCTAATTACTTATATCCATGAAGTTGCTCACTGCGTAAATGTGGTTAGGAATGGTCGAAAAATAACTCCACATGGTAAAGAATGGAAATCCATATTTCGTGAATTAATGCTCCCACTGTTAAACTTAGACGTGTTTCCTGATGATGTTTTAAGACCTTTGGCCAACCATATGATAAATCCTAAAGCTTCATCCCAGTCAGATCAAAGACTGGTAATAGCACTCCGAAAATATGATAAAGATGTGTCAGAAAAATTGTTAATCGATTTAAACACTGGAGATTCATTTAAATTTAACAATCGTGTTTTTGAGAAAATTAAATTGAGAAGAAGTAGAGTGCTTTGCAAAGACTTACAATCAGGACGTAACTACTTAATTTCAGCCATTGCTCCTATAGAAGAATTATAAAGAAAGTCGTTTTACAATAAGTAAATCTATCATCTTACAAAAATGATGAGGAGTATAAGTTCGCCATTTAGATGTTTGCAATTCACCTCCTAGGTTTATGTAACTATCAATATTATAGTTTTTAAACTCATCGATAACATGCTCATGAAAATTAATTCCAACTATCCAGCCATCAGCAACTTCCTCAAACCACTCTTCGTAATAGCTATCATCTGACCCATGAAAATTGAGTACATTTTCTCCTATAATCACAAACTTGTTGATTCCTAAGTAAACCAGTTGATCAATAATATTACGCTTCAGGTGCATAATGTCATTGTTAAGGGTATCGTTCCATTCTCCAATCATTTCTATTACAGCATTCCCTAATTCATAATCAACAAAAAGTAATTTTATATATAGTGTTTCTGAACCCATATTGTCCCATGCAGGATCTATATAATACCCATATATATTCTCTGAATACAGATCAAAATTATACTCTTTTTCAAAAAAAGGGGAATTTTCATCTTCTGAGGAATTATAAAATTGAAGCCAATTATAATAAGGTTCAATATTGTGCATGTTAGTCGATCAATGATTTTTGATGGTAAAGTGTAAGCCCAGCAATAGGATTTTCCACTATATTTTTTACCATAATGTTTTTATCATTTGCTACTTGTCTTAAAATATTGCTAAAGTAAAAAGCTACAGAACCTGTAAAATGTACTTTCTTGTTTTTATAATTCTCATACTGCATTACATTGTTTTCAAAAAATACCGAAAAAGCATTATATACTAACTTATATAGATAAGGGTCTTTTACGTTTTGAAAAATAAATTTGGCAAACGAAGCTAAAAATCTATTCGGTAAAGGTTCTTTGTAAGTTTTTCGCAAAACTTCTTCTACAGTTAACCCAAACCTTTCATTTATCTTTTGAGCAATATGGGTTGGCATTGCTCCTCTTAAATATTCCTTTAGTAGTTTTTTTCCTAAATCAGCCCCGCTTCCTTCATCTCCTAAAATATACCCCAACGGTGGAATGTTTTTTACGATTTCTTTACCATTGTAATCACATGAATTTGACCCCGTTCCCATTATACAAGCAATGCCCTCTTCATCTAAACACAATGCTCTTGCTGCAGCTAATAGATCATTCTCTACATCAATAGAAGGTTTTGACCAAATAGAAAGTATAGCATTTTTAATAATGGATTTATTTGTTTCTGAGGAACAACCAGATCCATAAAAATATACCTTATCTGGGCTTCCATGTACTTGAGGAGCTAAATTGGCTTCTAATTCCTTGGTGATTTCTTCAACCCCTATATGAAAAGGGTTAAACCCAATGGTCTTAGCCTGATCAATGCTTCCATCATCATTAATTATTCGCCAGTCTGTTTTTGTAGAACCGCTATCTGCTATTATTATCAATTTATTGTAATTTAAGAACTGTAAAGGTATTCGTTGGAATTTATTGAACCAATTTTACACTCAATAACTTGATTGGCTTTATTATTGAAGAGATTGTCGAAATACAATATATTTTAAAGAAATCGTTAGAACACATTACTAATATACTAATATGAAAAAAATAGCTGCCTACTTATTTTTTGCCATTATAAACTTAACGAGCTATGCACAACTCGAATATGGTTTTAAGCCTCAAGAGGCAAAAGAAATGATCGCCATATGCAATAGCTTCACCTATCTTAATTTATACAATTCAGATAAAAAGATATTACCTGAAGGTTATAAAAAAGAATATACTTCTGGCATACATGGCATGGATAATAAATTTCAGGTGTACACAAAAGGAAAAATTGGAGTAATAAATATGCGAGGTTCAACTGATAAAATGATGAGTTGGATGGAAAATATATATTCGGCCATGATACCCGCACAAGGTGTTATTAAAATGCAAGATTCCGAATTCAATTATGTTTTTGCGAAAGATACTGCCGCTGCTGTTCATGCTGGATACGCATTAGGAATTGCTTATTTATCTGAAAGTTTATTAATGCAAATCAAATATTTAAACGCATTGGGCATTTACAATTTTATACTAACAGGACATAGTCAGGGTGGGTCTCTTGCTATAATGCTTAGAGCCTACTTGGAAAATTTACCTAGTGAAGTAATCTCTTCAAAAAATAGATTTAAAAATTACGTGTTTGCACACCCTATGGTGGGGAATAAGGCTTTTACTGATGAATATAATCAACGATTTACATTTAATAATAGTAACTTTAGCATTATTAACCCAGCAGATCCTATTCCTAAATTACCTGTTACCTATGCGGATGGTAAATTCTTTTCAGCAGAAAACATCAACACATATTTCAATAATGGAACAATTGATAAACAAAGTATTTTGATGAGCTTATTCATGCAAAAGTATGAGCAAACGGTATCTAGCTATGTGCAATCCATAAGTCAATCTCTTACAAATCAAATTGCTAACGAACTTGGCTCAGTTAAAATGCCAACATACGTGGAAGATATTAATTACAAAAAAGTAAATGCAACAATAGAACTCAATCCATTTGAATATCCCAAAATATTGAAGGATTCATCAATTCTTCAAAATGATTCGTTAATGGCAATTTATAAACGGGGTAGTGATGGTCATTTTTTAGATAAGCGTTTATATAAAAAAGCTCCTACATTATTTCAACACAAGCCACATAACTACTATGTTGCCCTACTGAAAAAATATTTCTCTGACGAATATGCTACATTGCCCAAGAAATACTTGGATGAAAACTTATAACTTGTTGATTGAAGATTGTATGTTTTTTTTAAATAGTGATAATATTTTGTTACGTAAAGACACTTGACTTTAGGAATCTCAGCCTGCATATTACTTTAGCTCAGTCATAGTATTACATTAAACTACCTACCACTTCAAACTTATCAAATACATTAACAGTATGTGGGGCATCTTTTAACTCATGGGTCAAGTCTTGACCTGCCCAATGCTCATAATGTTTTCCATCACGCCATAACTTCGACTTGGACACATCATAAATTTTTCCTTTGTAGGCACACCAAACTTCGTCCATATCCTGACCGTTCCTCAATGCTAATTGACCTTTTGTATATAGATTTTTACTTTCAGGCATATGCAATTTTTATTCTGTCAATATTTATTTACTTTCGAAGATACAGCAATTCAAAAATACACTTCTATGAAAAATATATTATTCCTTTTTTTACTTACAAGTTTTGTCTTTTCATGCAACCAACCTAATAATAAAATAGAGCAAGATACTGAGCTTTCTGATGAACAATTACAAGCTTTAGCAACTAAAATAGCAGAAGAAGTAATAATTACAGATGGACATATAGATGTGCCTTACCGATTACGACATTTTTATAACGAGGGTGAACCTATGCCAGACCTTTCTCAAAGAACTGAAGAAGGAGATTTCGATTACGTTAGAGCTAAAGAAGGTGGGTTAAATGCTCCTTTTATGTCTGTTTACATTCCTGCTCGTTATCAAAAAACTGGTGGAGCAAAAGAATTGGCCGACTCTTTGATTAATTCTGTTATAGATATTACAAATTCGTTTCCCGATAAATATGCACTTGCCAATACGCCTGCTGAAGTAGAAAAAAACTTCGAAACAGGAAAAATTTCCTTACCAATGGGAATGGAAAATGGTGCACCTATTGGAGATGACTTAGACAACGTGAATTACTTTCATGAAAGAGGTATTCGATATATCACGTTGACGCACAGCAAAGACAATCTTATTTGCGATTCTTCCTACGACACTACCAGAACTTGGAATGGATTAAGTGAGTTTGGTAAACAAGTGGTGCAACGCATGAATGAAGTGGGTGTCATGATTGATGTTTCTCATATTTCTGATAGCACATTCTATCAAGTAATGGAACTAAGCACAGCTCCAGTAATTGCTTCTCATTCTTCTTGCAGAAATTTTACGCCTGGTTTTGAGCGTAACATGTCCGATGATATGATAAAATTACTAGGAGAGAAAGGTGGGGTTATTCAAATAAACTTTGGGTCATCTTTCTTAGATGGTGACGTAGTAAATTTAAATAAAGCTAATAGAGTAAAGCTGGACTCCTTATTAAAATCTAATAACTTAACCCGAGCAGATTCTTCTGCTGCAGCAATTATTGAAGAATTTACGCTACAGAATCCAAAGCATTATTCTACTGTAGAAAAAGTTGCCGATCATATCGATCATGTTGTTCATTTGGCAGGAGTAGATCATGTAGGAATTGGTTCTGATTATGATGGTGTAGGAGATTCATTACCTACTGGTTTGAAAGATGTTTCTCAATATCCTAACTTAATTTACGAGTTACTAAAACGAGGCTATTCAAGAGAAGAAATTGAAAAAATTTGTCATAAAAATGTGTGGAGAGTTTGGAATGAAGTTGCTAATACAGCGAGTATGTAATAATTTGATCATTATATTTTTATGAATTAAGTGTGTTAGATATATAATCGTTTTACACTATGAATCAAAATACTACAAACATGGAAGCATCAATCATCCTCATTGGCAATTCAAAAGGACTAAGATTGGGTGCTATTAAGTTTGTACATTTATGCTAAATGGTTAGTTTCATTTGCTACGGATGGAATCCGCAACGTTTTATACCGTAGCGTTATGAGAAATTATCAAAACGACTTCAACGAATTATACGAATCAATATACAGTAAAAATCTTCATCACGAACCCAGAAAATTCGTTGAGTTTTTCGATCATAACCGAATACTAATTGAAGGGCAAAACATATCAATTAATGAAATTATCTACGATAGAGTAACTCGCTTGAAAAGTGATTATGCCCACAGTTTAATTCATAACGAAAGTCACGCAAAGGCAAAGCCTGAAATCGACAAGGCTCTTAAGCTGTTTGAGAATCACCCTGATTACAATGAAAAGGATTTACTGGATATTAAATATTATGAAACATTAATATTCGATAGAGCTGTGGTCAATTTTTATTCAAAAAACTACAAGGAAGCAGTTGAAGATTTTAAAACTTTAACTCAGAAATTCCCTGACGATGAGAAATTTAGGAATTGGCTTAAAAGTACGGAGGCATATAAACTCGTTAAGTTCGAGAAAGTTTTGTACATTATTTTGGCTGTAACATTGTTCGCAGACCTATTTTTAGAAGACCTGAATCCATTACTAGACAATTTAATTACTGTAATTTTCATATTAGGACTTTCAAGTATTGTAACGCTAGAATTTGTAAAATGGAATTCTAAAAGATGAGTTTTATCTTGATCAATGCTTTGTCAATTTTCAAAAAATGCTAAGATCGCAACTAGAAGTTCAATTAATGTTTAACCTGTAGCCATATTTTAGGACGTGACATTTCCTTTATAGATTTCCGTTTTAAATTAATAATAAAAGAATATTTCCACCCTCCTATTTTGTAACCTTTTATGAGGAGTTGAATTATCATTTAAGGGCTGTTTTTCGCCTTTACCTTCGCAAATAATTCGGTCTTTTGATATATTATTAGTTATTAATTGATCTCTAATAATATTGGCTCTTTTGTTTGATAAGCCTACGTTATATTGTTCAGTACCAATATTATCAGTATGTCCTACAATTTTAATCTTTATATATTTATCATTGTGCAAAATAGCTATTATTCCTTGAATATAGTTTTCCATTTCTTTATCCAGTGTACTGCTATCGAAACCAAAATTATACACTAATTTTGATTCTTCAAGGGGTAATGGCTCATGTTTTATATCGCCAATTATTGCTATTCCATCTGTTGATGATTCGTTTAATGTGGTTGTATCCTTTTTTACTGTGTTTTCAACAATAAATTCTTTTTCCTCATCATTATTTGCCAATATCTTTTTCACTGGAACCTGTTCTTTTTTCTTTATATTTGTTGATTTGTGTTTTGATTTTTTATTCTTGCTGGTTCTTCTTCTCTTGTTTCTGCTTATTTTTCTTCTTTTGTTTCTTTTTTGTTTAAATCTACTTTCAACTAATGTAGAAAGCTCAGCAGCAATTTCAAATGCACCTCCATGAGCAACACGACTATTTATTGGAACATCATAACTAACTCCATATGAGTACCCATTGCCATAAAATTGTATCCCTAACATTACACCCTCATTGAGTAAATACTTTGTATGAAAATTGATGCGATCAGCAGGAAAATTAACGTTAGTACCTTTTAGACTGTATTGTATAATAGTACCTATACTCAAGGTGTTTGTTAACGAAGAGTAGGTGTATAAAACTTCTGGGTACACCAATATTTGCTGTTGTTCATAAACTTTTATTCCTCCAGCTATTACCCAAGTTGAGGGCAGATTGCTATTGCTACCAAAAAAACTCTCGTTAGGTTTGTTTAAATCAAATAATGAAATACCTAAATGTGCTGATTTTTCACTTCTTCTAGTTGTTTTTTGCCAGTATACCCCACCACTATACGATAAAAAATTGGTATTAAACGAGTTTAAATTTTCGTCTATACCACCATTTGTAAACCCAATGCCTGGCACATATTGATTGCCAGTATGCAGATTGGAAACATCAATTTTTCGCATTTGATAATTTGCTTTTGCCCCTATACTCAATGATTGATTTTTTCCAATACTTGGATTAATTGCATAAGTTAATCCAAGTTCATTTGCTATTAAAATTCCTCCTTGTCCCGTTTTATCTTGCCCAACAGTTAGTCCAATTGAAGACCATCTTTTTCCACCATTTTTAGCAATTATAGGATACTTTACAGAAAACAAAAATGACTTTAACTTTAAATCAGAAGTAACATTTTGACTTCTATATATAAAGTTTGCTGTTGCTTTATCATCCAAAGAAATTGAGCTAGGGTTCACACGTTGAGAAGCATAATTATATTGCGAATATTGATAGTACTGAGCTTTTAGAGAGCCAAAGAACAGTAAACATGCATATACAACGAGAAGCTTTACTCTCATCCTTATTTTATTTTAACAAATGAATAGCTCCAGAATTTTCACCATTTAGGGTTATCGAATAACCATTTTTATATGTACCCGATACTTTCCAATAATAAACCCCATTAGGCTGTGATTTACCTTTCCAAGAGCCATCCCACCCTATATTCACTACCTCTGTTTCACTGTCAGATTCAAACACCAAACTTCCTGATCGGTTGAATATCTTAAAACTAAATTCAGCGACATCTTCTAGCCCATAAATTTTTAACACATCGTTTTTACCATCTCTATTTGGGGTAAATAAGTTAGGAATAAAGGCTTTTGTTTCTATAATCACTAAAACACTATCACTAGACATGCACCCGATAGAATCTGTAGCATTAACTACATAAGTGGTGGTAATTTCTGGGGTAGCTATTGGGTTATTTATAGTAGAGTCATTTAAATAATCGATTGGAAACCATGAATACGTTACTCCCCCATTGGCAATTAATTGCACACTTTCTCCTTTGAGGATTTTATGAACGTTACTATTGAGGGAAAGTAGGGGTTGGCTAATATTTATGACAAAAGTATCTGTGAAAACACAGCCCTGAAATGACTCCTTAGTTACTGAAAGGGTATCAACTTGTTGTACAACATAATTGATGTTACTTTCATCTCCCAAACTTCCTGAAGTAGATGATTCCCATTGTACAGTTTTCCAAAAGCTACCAACATCAAATTCTAGGATTTCTTCTTTACATGCCCAAAAACTTGATGGATCATTGACGACAACTCCATCACCAATTGTAAATACCCATGCTATCTGGTCACTACAATTTAGTGAGTTGTTCATAGAAAAAAAGATGTTTACATCTTCATTAATTGTAACTAATAAGGAATCTGCAATACCTATATAGCCGTAAAGGGAGGAATACCAATCCCCTAATTGTCCATTAGGACTCAATAATATAACCTCTTCATTTTGACAAACAGTATGTTCGTAGGTAAGTACCTCTTCACAAATAACAAACTTTCCTCGATGAATATCTTCGCCTCCACCTTCTCCTCCAGATCCCCATCCTTTACACCCCAATGCATAAAACGCATTGTCTACAGTTTCTATCCCATACTCATACACGCCAGGCTGAAGATCATAATATAAGGCCTGAGTAAGCGTAAACTGATTACCATGAGCTCTCAGCGTTCGAAAAACATGATCTATTTCAAAACTTGGAGATAGGACTAATTCATTTGACTTCAAATAAAGATCATAAGTGATCGCTGCATCTGGTGTGTGATCGTCCACCACTGGCTGCCAATGTAATACTACATCGTTAAACATTGGGAATACACGTGATACTGAAACATTTGCTGGGCCAACGTTTGACTCAGGTATTGTGTTTTCGAACAACTTAACTTTTAATGTATCTGCATTGGATGAAATTTGAATGAGGTCAAGATCACCATCCCAGTCCCAGTCTCCAAAATCCTGAAAAGAAGCGTTAATAAAGTCTTCGGTTGAAAAATTTAAACTATCATTATTAAATTTTATAATATTTCTTTCGTTAATAGGTGAATGTGTATTTAAAGCTATATCACAAAACCCGTCAGAATTTAAGTCCGCAGCAAAAAGATAAGATACGGAATCACTTTCAATCATCAAATCCACTTTTTTAAATTGACCGCCAGTATTTTCATAATAACTAATTGGTGAATGTTGTTCTGGATCACCATGAAAGAATAGATCAAAATCTCCATCAGCATCTATATCAGCTTTTGTCATTTTTAATTCTACTGGGTAATCAAATGTGTTACTTTCTAATATTAAACTATCTTTATTATTTTTATAAAACTCAAGAACAGTTTCACCTAATGTAGTTTTTCCACCTATTAGTAAATCTTGCCAACCATCTTTATCCACGTCAATAGATAAAATATCAGCAGTTATAAAATCACTGACATCATGAGATAAAGTATCCCACTTCGTGTTAGTGTAGGTGTATATTTTAGTTTCAAAAGTCTTATTAATATCCTCAGTTATAGCAATTATTTCAGATAGGCCATCTCTATTAATATCTACTGTGATAAACTGATGAGTGAAAACACTATCTATTTCAACAATTTCATCTCCAAAACCCAATGATTCATTGTTTACATATAATTCAAGTTTGTTTTCTGAATTAGAAGATGTGGAAATGAGGATATCAAGCAATCCATCATGACTGAAATCTTCCACCATGAATTGAGCATCCGAACACAGTTTTGAAATAATTATATTAAAATTCAAGCTACCATTATTAATGCTAAATACACCAACGTTAATTGAGTCCTTATCAGTAAGTAAAGCTATATACTCAAGTGTTCCATCATTGTTAATGTCAGCCCACTGTCCGTTAAGAATGTTATCCTTTTTAATAGTAATACTATCTATAACCTCAAACGTTTGAGAATAGCAAATAAAGTTTTGGATTGTCAGAAAGAAGATTAATATGTATTTCGTTTTCATATCGTTTACTTTTTAATGGTAAAAGTTAATGGAACAGAAAGTTTACTATTTACAGGTATGTTATTTACCGTTGCAGGAATCCATTTCGGCATACCATTAACCACTCGAATGGCCTCATTATCAAATTGTTCCCCTAGTGACTGAATAATTACAGTATTGGCGATAGTACTATCTTTCAAAACTGAAAAGCTAACCAAAACGACCCCTTCTATTGAATCTTTTTTTAGTTCATCGGGATAGGTTAGGTTTTTATTAAAATAGGCGTAAAGGTAAGGGAGCCCCTCTACTGGAGATGCTTCAATGTATTCATAGGTTTGTTCTTTTTCTGGGGCTGTTTCTTGGTCATCTATTACTGTTAATTTCTCACTAGGTTCTATTTTCTGTTCTTTTTCAACAACTTTATTTTTTGTAAATTTCTCCTCTTTATCAACACCCTTAATTGGTGGAATTTCAATAAGCTCTTTAGAGTTATTAAGTTCTAAGCCTTTTTTTATAATCTCCCTGCTTTTTTCCTTTTCAAGGGTATTGGTATTACTAATAGTTGTTTTATCCAAATCATTACTGTTATCAATATAAGTTCTGTTGGACAAAAAATACAAACCAGTGGCTATTCCTATAATAATACCAATAGTGATGAGACTGTTTTTGTAAAGATTTACTCGTCCGAATTTGTTGATTTCGTGCTGTTTAAAAAGGCCATCAAAATCCATATAGGACTTAATTTCTTCTTCTAAAGCCACAGGCACTTTGTCTATAATTTTTATTTTTAATTTCATCTCCCTAACATTTTTTTCATTTTACTCAACAATCTGTATGTTTTAACCTTTGCAAGGTTTTCCGAAATGTTCAGTATGTACCCTACTTCTTTAAATGGATGGTTTTCAAAAAATCGTAATTCTAATAATTGAATTTCTTTAACGTCAAGCTTTTTTAGTAACTCTATTAATTGATTCATTTTAACATCATGATCATCACTAGGGATTAATTCATCTATTAAAGAATTTTTACATTCTTCGTCTACAACTAAATATCTTGTGTTATTCATTTTTCTAAAAAATCCATTGCATTCATTTATAGCAATGCGATATAAATAAGCTGAAAAAGGAACCCCTTTATGTTTATATTTTTTGATATTGGTTAACGCATTCAGAAAAACTTGTTGCGTAATATCAGCGGTTGAATCTTTATCATTAATACGCTTAAATACAAATCCAAAAATAGCTCCATAATACCTTTCATAGAGTTTTTTGAAGGCTTTGGGGTTATCTTGTGCTGCACTAATTAGTGCTTCTTCAGTTTGTATATTTACTGGATTATCAATAGGCTGTATGTAACTTTTAAGCTTCATTTCGCATACTCAATTTAATACTAAATGAGAAAACTTATAAAAGATACACTTTGTTGAAAACTTTATTAACGGGTTTTGTAAAAATCACATAATCCTGATGCTGGTATAATTAATGTTTACACTTTAAAAACTATGCAAAAAATGATTTTTCATGGACATGATGAATTAGAGCATGGTGAACAGAGAAGTATCATAAAAACCAGCAACATCAACTTTGGGGTTCATATTGAACAGCCAAACCTAAACGAAATCCTAGTTTGATTTTTGTGTTATGTTCATCAGCTGGGTCTATAAAATTATGCATTGATTTTCTGCACTTTCTTTTTAATCTAGATGTTTTGTCAATAACTTTGCGTAAAAATAACAACCAATATGGAGGGGCAAAATCAGCTAGCAGTAGAAAAACGAGGTAAACCAATATTAAAGCAGGAAATAGGCTTTATGATTTTACACCTTATACCAGTATTAGGGTTTTGGACTGGAGCTACATTATTTGATTGGCTTGTATGTGCGTTTCTATATTTTTCAAGAATGTTTTGGGTAACTGGTGGGTATCATCGCTATTTCGCTCATAGAAGTTACCAAACATCTCGAGTTTTTCAATTCATTATTGCTTTCATGGCTCAAACTTCTTTACAAAAAGGAGCATTGTGGTGGGCGTCTCATCATCGAGTACATCACAGAACTAGTGATACCCCAAAAGATCCACACTCTATGAAGCTTTATGGTTTTTGGTATTCCCATATTGGTTGGATTATGGGGCCTGACTATAAAACAACAGATTATAAAGTTATAAACGATTATGCAAAATACCCTGAGTTAGTTTGGCTGAACAAATACCACCTCATTCCTCCATTCATGTTAGCAATATCTGTATGGCTTGTTGGAGCTGTGGTAAACACGGGAAGTATAAATAACATATTTTCTCTTGCTGGTTTATCATGTTTGATTATAGGTTTCTTTTTAAGTACTATTTTTCTATATCACGGTACTTTTTCAATTAACTCTATCATGCATAAGTTTGGTAACCAAAGATATGAGTCAGGGGATGAGTCCAAAAACAATTTAATCCTAGCTTTAATTACCCTTGGAGAAGGATGGCACAATAACCATCACTATTACGAAGTAGCAGCTCGGCAGGGGTTTTTCTGGTGGGAAATTGATATTACGTTTTACATATTAAAAATTTTCTCTTGGTTGGGACTTGTTTGGAACTTAAAAGGGGTGCCAAAACATATAAAAATTTCTAAAAATAAAGCAGAAGCTAAGGAATTGGCAAAAACAGTATAATATTTATTGAAAACGTATTGCAAATTTAAAACCCTTACTTAAATTTGCATTCCATTTGCGAGACAAACGAGTCTGAGCAATAAAAAAACTAGTGTTGTACACAAATTAAGCGAAAGTAGCTTCCCGACAGGTCGGGAGTGAGCGCATTCGTAATATTTGGCAAGGTGGACTTGCCACATTGACATTTTGAAGTAAAGACATTAATAAGTAATGTCTTTTTAATAAGCGAAAGTAGCTTCCCGACAGGTCGGGAGTGAGCGCATTCGTAATATTTGGCAAGGTGGACTTGCCGCATTGACATTTTGAAATAAAGACATT
>Ga0224506_10001501_pt1 | contig 16593 bp, 9 predicted proteins | sample SF_Jan12_sed_USG_2_FD_169108 | JGI IMG/M metagenome (GOLD analysis project Ga0224506, IMG submission 169108) | Sediment microbial communities from San Francisco Bay, California, United States - SF_Jan12_sed_USGS_8_1 | ecosystem: Environmental > Aquatic > Marine > Sediment | place: USA... | reverse complement strand
ATATGATGATAAACGTTACCCGTATCCGAGATCGATGCGGTTTAAGGAGTTAGTTTTGAAACTTGAGCTATCGCAGCGTACAAAAAACCTCAAACCTTCACCCACATTGGCAGTAACGGCCTTAGCTGCAAAATTGCGTGCTCAGGGCAAAGACATTATTGGCCTAGGCGCTGGTGAACCTGATTTCGACACCCCAGCGCACATCAAACAAGCTGCGATTAAGGCAATCGAGTCTGGTGATACCAAATATACCAATGTTGATGGTACCGATGAGCTAAAACAAGCCATCATAAGCAAGTTTCAACGCGATAACCAACTAAGCTATCATGCCAATCAAATCTTAGTCTCCTGTGGTGGCAAACATAGTTTTTACAATCTATGCCAGGCGATTCTGGAACCAGGAGATGAAGCCATTGTACCTGCACCCTACTGGGTTTCTTATCCACCTATGATTGAACTCACGGGTGCAAAAGCGGTTATTTTGGAATGTGGTTTAGATCAGGGGTTTAAGCTAAGCCCTGATCAGCTCGAATCTGCAATCACTGACAAAAGCAAATTGCTGGTGTTAAATAGCCCTTCCAATCCGACAGGCGCTGTTTATTCTATCGATGAATTAAAAGCTCTGGGCGAAGTGATCAAAAAACACCCGAATTTATTGGTAGTAAGCGATGATATATATGAAGCAATCGTATGGTTAGGCCAGCCCTACACCAATATCTTAAGCGCCTGCCCTGAGCTATATGAGCAAACCATGATATTAAACGGTGTTTCAAAGACTTATGCCATGACTGGATGGCGTATTGGCTATGCCGCCGGTCCTGCGGAAATCATCAAAGGCATGAAGACAATTCAAAGCCAATCCACATCAAATCCAACGTCAATTTCACAAGCGGCTTCAGTTGCTGCAATTGCCGGTGATCAGCGTTGCATAGTCCCCATGCTCGACGCATTTAAAAAACGCCATCAATTTGTATTGCAAGGTCTGAACAAGCTGAACGGTGTTAAATGCGCAGCAGCAGGTGGTGCGTTTTATTTATTCCCAAGTTTTCAGGAAGTTATAAAAAACAAAGGCCTTAAAAATGATATTGAACTCGGTGAATGGTTGCTTGATAAAGCCGGCGTAGCCGTCGTTCCCGGCTCGGGCTTCGGTGCTGAAGGTTTTGCCCGTCTAAGTTTTGCCACCTCAGATGACAATCTAAGCCAGGCTCTTGAGCGTATGGAAAGACTTATTAATAGTTAATAAAAACAATGTTTTATTTTGCAGGTTTGGCGCATGGGTGAGCCATTTTTTGGGTCTATTTATTCCGATGGTCCGACAAAATGACGGTCATTCGATGCCCAATCGAGCATTTTATGGGATGATTATGTTAAGTAAGTCATCGCATAGAAGCCTCCGGCGTCAAGCAGGCAGGGCTTCGCAAAAGACAGAGTAAATACTCCGTCAGACCTAACAAATACAACAGATAACTCATTAACAAATAAGTGAAAATATCCCGGATTTTTTTGCCCCGAAGTATTGACCAATCCAGGTCACATCAGTACCATACCGGTTCTTCTACTCCCCGATAGCTCAGTTGGTAGAGCAAGTGGCTGTTAACCACTGGGTCGCTGGTTCGAGTCCGGCTCGGGGAGCCAATTTTATCTTAATAATATCCCCACTAAATTGAAAACCTGTTCTTCAAGCAAACAACACTTATGCTAAATTGTAAAATTTAGATGGCGTCGTTGATCATTATTATTGTGTTGAATCTGCCGACATTCATCTTTAATGACACCTGATGTGCTGAACCCGAAATATATTGGTGGCATTTTTTAAATTTGCCAAGACGTGTTTTGATTCTGACCGATAGAAACAAATTTCAAGCAAATGAGTGCGATACCCTGCCTGTTTGCATGTATCACTAATGCAAACAACACTTCTTGTATTTTTTACCACTGCCACACGGGCACGGACTATTGCGTCCGATACGCGGTTCGCTACGTCGTTGCGGACTGACCACACTGGATTGATCCCCACGATGTACCAGCCAATAGGCATGAATATCTCTCACTCTTGGCTCGATAGATTGTTGTAGCAACTCGGTTTCATGATCATCGTAATCATGTCCTAGCCAACGGGTCTGTTCAGTAAACGCAAGAATCGGCGCCAACATTTTACTCATTCCCTCACCCGCTTGTATCCACGCCTCTTCGGCCAATCTCACACCCCGCACATAACCTTCACACCACTCATCAACAACCAAATAGGATTTATCGTTGTGCTGATTCTGCATAAAAATGGCTTCAAAATCCTGCGGTGCTTGCATCAATAGTGTGGAGATTCCATTCATATGGCGCATGAGCAAACTTAGAATATATTGAAATTCTTGCTCACTCTCCCACACCGGCTCAAATTCCCCCCAAACCACCGGCAACCATTGCGAGGGGGGAATGAGAACCGGCCCACTGACAATTGCTGTCAAAAACCCATCCAACTCGGAGATACCAATAATCCCTTCATCACGGTCCGGGTCATCGTCCTCTTCATCAGTCCGATACAACAGAAAATTGTCCAGCGCTTCGATCTCGGCTTCGCTTAGCATACTCATACAACTCGCTGGTTTAATGTTTATGTGTGGATTTTACCTGATTATGGAGAGCAGCTTAGACTATTGCGATGCTGTTTCCACCTAGCTCCCACAGTCCTCCGAGGGAATCCCTATCGCAATCCGACCATGCACCGATCTGCATTCCCACGCGGGAGCGTGGGAACGAGAAAAGTTGATACTCACTGAAAGCTGGCACAACCTTGCCACCACGTTAGTTGAATGTATATTTCGATGTCCAGTTTGCGTAGGCTTTTGCAATCAAATATCACAATTGTACAGTGGTACAAATCCGCTGAGACAGACTTGATCGTTTTGGGTTCCAGGTTCGAGTTCGTGGATGTCGACGCGTATGCAACCGTCTTTAGGGATTTGTTTGTGCGGAATAATTTGTACCGATTGGGAGTATTGTGCTTGAAGTTTGAGTCGGTAATTTTCCAATATACTTGACTTATTAGCTTGTATTTCGCATTCACCGATGCGGATTTCCGTCGGTCTGGCGGAAGCTAGATATGAAGCTTGATCTTTGGTATCGCCGGGATTGACCATGAACCCTACAAACCAACAACCCACAGGCATTGCGCGGTGATCAAGTTGATATTGAAACCATTGTCCCACGCCACCGAATGGACCGCTGGCACACCAAGCGGTACTCGGGTCTTGGTCTAGTAATTTTTGTGTATTGTTAAAACTTTCGGTTTCACTTAATCCATCGAATGCACCTTGGGTTTTCACTTTTGCCCAGGAAAAATAAGAATCCTTTTTAGGATGCCAACGTGTGCGTTCGTTAAAGCCAAGTAATGAATCCACATCCAAGCTGAACGCGATGCGATCGAGTTTGGCAAAATCCACATTGTGTAAACTCCAATGCAAAGTTTCGTTGTCGATACGAAACCCCTTAGGCACCACATTTTCTAATGTGTTGATGAATTTCCCCAGTCGAATATTAACAACAAATTCGTGTACTTTACCGCCCCATTGTTTTGCAGGGAAAAGTAAGTATTCAAATTTTCTTTCACCATAGCTAGGAAACGGGTATTGGCTGTAACGGGGTCTATCCGTATATTCAAACACTCCCTTGTATTTTAATAGCAGCTCGTTTTGTTTTTTGTATTCGAATTGCAACTCAACCAGGCACCAAACCACATTTTCCGCAAATTGATAACGCTTCTTAATGGACTCGGAATATTTTCCAATTCCTTGTATCCAATTACATTTTTTGGTTTGCTGATTAAAAACTAATTCCACTTGCCATGATTGTCTCTCAACTGGTGGTGCGCCAATTGCCTGAGAAAATGGGATGCCGTATAGCAGTTTTTCTGTTTTTTCATGTGACAATAAAACATAACGCGTTTGCAAGTGATATTCACGAGCCAATTCGTCTACTTGAATATCAATGCTCTCCTGCTGCAAAATGATCGAATCCATTTGCAAGGGAACGATTCCACCCAAAGGATTTCGCTCCGACCATTGAACTGGACCGCCATTTGCCGAAGCACTACTGGCAAAAATTAGCAACACAAATGTACCGAAAAGTATTTTCATCATGGTGTTAGCTTGATTGATCTAGCTCGCATTGCGCAATACCGTCATGATTTTTTGCAGATGCAATAAAAAGCCTATGGGATGAGGACTCCAGATTTTTTCAGGGTCATTTTTAAAATCCAGCTTCACACTATCATCCACGTCTGACCACCAGGCCAGCTGATCAACAAATTTCGTCAGTTCACTATAGCGCTTATCATCAAACTTCCATGGTGCTTGTTTTAACCGATCAAATTTATTACCTGCCTTGGTCCACTCCAATGGGTGCAGGCAAAACAAATTCTGTTGTACAATATTTGATGTTTGCTCTTTTCCAGTGTAAACGCTGTCAATATATGTCTTTATTTTTGCATCCAGCTTTTTCAAATCACAAAACCCGTCTTTGTCTTTAGCGATTTCTGAAGTCTCTGCTTCATCAAAAGTCAACCAATGTGCCCAATCGAATACCGACTTAATGCGGCTGTCGTCCAACTGAATCCAGCCGCTTTGTCCCTTCTCATTGAACAAAAGATTAAACCACTTTTTACCATCGCCACCAAGAAAATAATTGTTTTTGTTGCTGACGAAATCCACTAATAACCGTTTCTCATTTTTTCCTAGCTCTTCACTCATCTCGAAGCTAACGGGGTTCTCTTGGTATAATTGTGTTAGTTTAGCTTTTAGCGAACCGGTTTCGTCATCAGACCCCACCTTGGATTCTTCAATCCATCCCGAATTGGCTTTTTGCTGTGCTTCGCTTAGCGCATACCGCACCATGGTGTATTGCTTTTCGTAGCGAACCATGGCCAGCTTGGTATTTTTTGCAATATCCACGGTGAAACTCCCCGGTTCGGGTTCACCTTCTTTAGGCATAGTAATGTATAATTTGTCGAGTTTTTCGCTAGCGTAAAAATACTTTTTGCTTCGATTATATTTAATTTTGTTTGACCAACCTTCAACACTAATGCATTGAACTTTGCAATAACCGTCACGCGTCAACTCGCGCTCGATTTTCATAACTGCACCCATAGGCAAATCAACATCCTTGGTTTTCTTTTCTAGCTTTTTAGTGCGTTTCTTGAATACGCTACCTTTTTTGATGTCAAATGTGATCGCCCCCCCACGATCCTGGTTTTCGTTTTTTGTAAAATCAAGATCAGGTAATAAAATTTGAAAATGCACACAAGAAGAACTGTCAAAATAAGGACCGGGATAACCTAGGATAGTAGCCGCAGATATCTTTTGCGAAATCGAAACAACTTTATCAAACTCGGGTGTAATGGTTTCAAAACCGCCTGAAATGTAAGTTGATTTCTTGAGGTAAACCCAACCACCCTCTTTCACCTCGTGCCAACCAGCATAAACTAGCCCGTCGTAACCTACTCGTTCCGGATTTAAAAACTCTATAACATTTCCCTTTTTTACTATTTTTGTCACCACAGAATTGAGATTCTTAGACTCGTAAATATTTAGGCCCATTAAACCCGTGTCATCAGTAGAGGGCTTATCTTCCGCCACCACACACACATAACGCCTATCCTCCCGTTTCTTGATTTTTCTTTTCGATCCGGCTTTATAAACGCCGTACCCGCTTTTTCCTTGGTATTCTATTTCATACCAAATTACATTGCGGCGTTTTGCCCAAGATTCTTTTGCCCAGTCCGTAGGTGGTTTACTATCAGTTTTGACCACGGCCACCGCTCCCTTGGGAAGCACAAATTCGACTTTTGCAAAATCCGTTTTTGAGCGCACATTTAAACCTGCACCATCGGGCGCAACGGCAATGCGATAACTCCACTGACTCAAAAAAGCCGGTCGAAAAGCCCGCGCTTTTAAGGACTCGAAGTCGAGCAAGTGCATGTACAAACTGTAAAACTCAATGGTATTTGTTAACGGTGTTTCAATTTTGTGTTTTACCAAAGCAAAGCCTGAGGAATATATTTTTTCTGCGATGCTTCCATCCCGCTGAGTGAATTGTGCAGTGTGAGGCTTTTGGTTAATCCGAAACGCCACGACTTCACCATCAGCAACACATCGAATGGGTTTTTTTGCATCAATTGATAAATGCAGTCCTCCGTGCCAAAAACCATTTTTCCCAATTGGGAAATTGCCACCTTGGCGTTGATCGTGCAAAGTCGGCAAGTCTTTGATATCGGTATCGAGCAATAAGGAGGACACTGAAAGCGGTTTTAAAAACTCTCCCTCGACCAAGGTATAAATTACATACTCGCTGCCTTCCTCCGCAGCTGGTGGCTCCAATTGATTTTCCATTCGTCCGATCAGCTTGGGATCCTTTTCCAGCATGCGTATAAAACGTTTGTATTCGTGCCACTTCCCGATAACCTGACAGCCTTCAGAGTAACCTCCGGGTCCGGTTTCTTTGGCGCCACCATAATGAATATTTAAACTTTCACTGAATGATAATTTTTCACCAGCGCCTAACTTTAAGTCACCATTAGTATCCACGATTTGATTTAAATGACTGGGATGTTTCGCCGGTTCCTGGCCCGGTGCAATTCTCATTGCGCGATAAGATTTTCTCGTTGACTCAACACTCAAATGTCCAAGCGCACTCTCCTGAATCACCTCCGGATTTGAATAACTATTCGAATTCATATCCAACAAGGGTTTCGGTTCTATGGCGGTGGGAACTTCACCACGATCTGCAACACTAACGGCATCGGTGGGTTCAGTATAAACCTTCATCTCCGGCCATTTGTGAAAATGCAAACGATAGCGATACATGCCCGGCATCATTAATGACATGCCACGTCCAGGTTTATGTTCTGTTGAAATACGGAACGACTCAACTGTTTTCTTACCGTGTTCATCTTTTCTAACCACAAACAAAGTATCATCCCATACGTCGTTGCGGTTACGCTTAACTGGTGTTTTGCTGGCTTTATAGAATCCTCTAACCGATATTAAATTTACTTCAAGATTTCCTTCACGGAACTTGTAGTCATTATCTGCGTCAAGACCATAGTGTTTCTTTGCACGCAAAAAAACATCTTTTAAATAGTCATATAACTGATCCGTATTGTAGGATCGTAAATTAAATGGAAATTCGTTACTCATTTCGCCGCAAACTCATCTAACATACAATCACTTGATCTAAAGTGAAAACATGTAATCACTAAACATTATCCCTAAATGGTGGGTTTTCCCGCTACACAATTTGTCTAGCACGTTGCCATCCACAAGATTCTTTATTAAACATTGTTCATATTCTGGCACTTTTAAGAAAAAACGGCCTGGTGCGATTTCGTCAATTTTTATATAACCTTTTGCGTCAGTAGTTTTGTTCACGGTATTACCGTCCGCTGCAGTTATTTCACATTTTGCATCTTGAATCGGGTTATTATCTTGATCCACCAGAAAAAGTGCAACGTAGTCTTTAAATTCAAGTAGACCAGATTCGTCTTGATCTCCATACTTTCTATTCGACACTTCTACAACGAAAAAATATTCAGGATTCTGATAGTGCTTACCATAGTTTTGTATTTCATCTTCAATTGGAATATCATCGATATCAGCAAAATATTGAAACATCCAAATTTTTTCCAATTTATTATTCTCAACTACCGCTGGTAGTTTGCACACCAAGTCGTGCATTCCGCCCTGATCAAATTCATATATTCTTATTTCTACTTTTTGACCATCTTGTAATCCATCAGCGTCCGCAGATAATGTTAGTTCATCTCCTTGTTGTGCAGTTTTCTGACTCCATTTCATATTCTTAATATTAATCACAGGCCGCACAGTCAACAAATTCGACCCGCCTTCCACGCCATGATCCGGCAACTTTGCGGTAAATTTAATTTCGCCGACAGCTTTATCTGACAAAGTTAGCTCACCGCGATAAATACCGCCAAACACTGTACCCGTTAGTGTGTCGACTTTTTTCCCTTTAAGCGTTTCTACTTTGACTTCGATTTTCGAACCGCTGGCTACAAAATTGGTTTCCACCACTATTCCAACCGTATCGCCAACCGCAGCCAATTTTCGATCCCAGTAGGCGACATTAATCGAAGACTCAAGCTCGACCTCATGGGCTTCGTTAGTCGCTTTTTGATATTCAGTTACGCTCATTCTGGTGAATCAATCCCGGTCATATCAATTTTGTCTTTACGCATTATCGCTTCGTACCGACTTAAAATGGTCGCTACAATGGGATAGTCATAATCCGGCTGAACATCTTTGCGATACAAATGTGGCGTTCCACGTATCACAGACAACAACTCTTGCTTATTATTATTTACGAAAATGAATTTAGACACTTCATCCGTATCCATATAATAAAACACACCGGCCGATACCACTGATTTTGGCGCAAGAGCCAACTTTTCGGTTTGAATTTCGCATTCACCGGTCTCCAGATTATTGTAACTTTCGACCAGTTTATATTCCGCTTGTGCGATATCAAATGCTACAAAGCCAAACACCACCAAACCCATTGGATTGACATGAACGCCAACGCGTTGAGGGACCAGTGGGAATAAGCCTTCCACTTTCTTACAGGAAAACAGTTTTAGCGATTCTTGATGGATCAAAGCAACCGAAGCAATACTTCCTTTTAAGTCCGCTTCAGCCCAAGCTACCACGCTTAAATCTTCATTCTCTGCGGGCACCGGCGCACTCACGCTTACCAACGGTTGAGTCTTCGCCGAGGTAAGCTCTGTCACTCTAACCTCGCCCTTTTGTCCAAGCACACCGGAAAACATCGCACTTGATAATTTCCATGTATTGTTCGTTTCCTGCCAAAACAATTGCTGAAACTTTTTGCTTGGTAAAGCGATGGGTGGATAAACCAACTCTGCAGCCGGATCAAGTTTTAACTCAATTGCCTTTTCTTGAAAAATAGACATCGCCGAATAACGATCCTGCTCACGCCACGCGGCCCAGAAACTATTTAATTGATTACGCGGTTTGCCTGCCGCGGCAATGATTAATTCGGCATTCTCTGGCATCATCACATCCCAAGGCACCGTCTTAAGTTTTTTAATCTCGCCAAGATCGGGGCGGTCTTCATAAAACTCAATCGTTTCCAAATGACCATTACTGGGTTTGCGATTGGCTATAAAAATCTCAACAAACGCCCCATCGGAATAAGTGGCGACATTTTTATAGGAAAGCTGTGCCGAGCTTTTTATCATTGAATTCTCCTTTGCTTTACATGCTGAAAATGAAATCATACTGATCAGCAGTAAAAACCCAATCGTCTTGTATTTCTTTTTAGCTAACCGTTCCATCTTTATTCACTTTCAAATAATCCCAACCAGCCAGTTTTAACTGACAAATGCCGCAAAGATTGGTTGGGTTCGATCCATGATAGGACATGACACAAAATTCCAATTCGTCGTGTGCATTGGGTTGATAACCGGCGGGTTGCGAACCAGCATTGAAATGCCCCGGCCCATGCGCCAAAAACAAATGATGTCCAACCTCGTGAATAAACGTGTCGGATGATGCATTTTGTTGAAACACGAAAAAAACCGCTTTACGTCGTCCCGAATATCCCGGAATATAAGGCGCAATTCCGGCAGTGTAAGAACGTCGCCATTGATTGTGCGAGCCGTTTGCTCCAAACTTAAAAAAAGTTAGACCTCCATCATCCAACGGAAAACGTTTGGCAACTTGCGTGTAAATTGGATAAGAATATTTATCACATTCGGCGCGGTAGTCATCCTCATCACCCGCGCCAAACATGCGTAAAATTCGATGCCACAACTGCCCAAAAACATTACGCTGTGACTGCACACTGTTCCAATAGTCCTGAAAAGATTTATACCGTACCGGGTATAAGAGAGGGTCATCCTCGATAGCATGTTTAATAAAATCATCTGTAAGTTTAAGCGGATTAATCACGGCTTGATAATTGGCTCGCCATTGTGCCTGAATTTCTTGCACACCTGGCGCGCCGGGTTTTGTTTGAATTGTCATACCGCCTTTTTTATATTCATTGTCAAGCACCGGCACTGAAAGCGCGGCTGTCGCAGCACCGATTTTATAATTTTTATTCACCCACACCTTACGCATATTGGTAAGTTCTAATACATTGGATTTTTGTTCCGCTGCAACGGCGGTCAGTTTAGCTTCATCTGCTGTATCTAAAGATTCGCCTTGTTCAACGAAAGCTTGAATCTTATGGCAATCCGCAGCAATGCGCCCACCCCGAAACAAAATTCCACTATCAACATTATCGGCAATAATTGGATCACATTCGGAATACGCGCACCATTTTCGCGTACCCGGCTCACTGAATGGCCAATTATTTTTCGACTCCCGCCACTGCTTTTGATCCGCATTTCGATTTGCCTGAGTGTTACGCACACCACCAAAATGGGTATGTGCCGTTCGTCCATGCGGTTCACTGCTGCCTTTTTGATAAGCTGATACTTTGCGGATAAAATTTCTCGCCTTGTGATGAACGGTTCTCGCCACCATGGCTGAATCGAATTGAGCATCATTGAGCAAACTAAGATTCCACAAGACTTTCGCGCCCTTCAAAGATTTATCGTAATAATACTGACTACCGTCTTTTTTCTTGAGCCAGATCTTCGCAACAATGGGAATATCCGGACCTTCGGCCCAGGCCGTTTTATAAATCTGAAATGAACTATCATCATTCATTTCACTAGACTGTTTTTTGAAATAAGGACTTAATAGTGAGATCCGACCTTTGCCTGCATTCGCCAACGTTTCCGTGCGTAAAATATTAACCAAGGCTTTATGCTGATTAGCGATATTCGCTTTATTGTAATCTTCGATTTGAATGTCGACTTTTTTAACATGCAACTCAACTGGTTTTTTATCACTGGTGCAGCTTGCACCCTCTGTATTTTCCAGCTTCAGCTTTATTTCATACGGAGCGTCTTTTAATGTTAAATAGCCCGGATAAGCACCGTCTGTAACATCGCCTTTCCACTTGATTTGGTTTTCAGTGCGATAAGGTGCAGGAAGATCTTTAGAAAATATTTCTTTATTTGAATCACTTTTCGGAGTAACTATTAAACTTACTTTTTTGACTTTACTCAAGGCTCCTTCGATTTCATAGTCGATAATGAGTTCTTCGATTTCTGGAACAAAGTGTAGCGAGTCTATGCTTGTGATTGTTACTTTGTGCGGTGGTATTATAATCGGCACTGGCTGGCAATCAATGGGGTTAAATTTATAAAGTGTTTCATCATATAAATGACATTTTTCTGGCTCGCAATACCCAGGCTTCGAATGGCAATTTAGTGCTGGCTTTTCCGTTTTGTCGAAAAAAATCACTTCGACACGACGATTTTTTTGACTACGATAATTATCTTTACCTTTTGCTTCAAGTGGAAAGTACTCACCACATCCCACTGCAGCCCGACTCAAGCTTGTAAACTTTAACTTCTTTTGATAACGTACGTACCCGCTGTCGTCTGTATCGAGCATCTTAATCAAGGTATCGATATAAACATCAAAAATTGCCCCCCAGGTGTCGGCATTGACGATACCGTTTTCTGCAATAGTACCTTCAAAACGATTGTTATAGGTTATCTGAAACTCTTTGGTCGCGGCTTTGGTTTTCGGCCCCAGTACGTTGTCTTTTTTTCCCGGATCGCATGGCCAACCATGCACATTAAACAACCATTTAAATATTTGCTGATAATCTTCGACTTTTGATTTAAGCAATGCAATGTCGACCCAATCGTCGCGGCGATCGGTTAGCAAATAATAAACATTGTTTGCGCGTAAGTTGCTGAGTTCAACGTTATACAGTTTTTCTCCAGATGTATCCGTATGACCGGTTATGAATGCCTGTTTTTCAGGGTTCTCACTTGCAAAAAGAAAAACTGTTTTCAAAACCGCAAGACCAGTTATCTTATCCGATTGACTTGCACCACTTTGATCACTTGAATCGTCATAGTCCGGCAACATCACCGCACTATCATGATGAAAATGCGCGTCTTCTACTTCAAGCAAATCACCCGTAATGGTTTTAATTTCCAACTCATTGCAAACCCCGGTGCTGACCGGAATTTCGTCGGGATTACTGTTGAGTTCATCACCCATTTTGAATTCCTAAGTCGACTTATTTCATAGCTAGAAACGGTACGAAACTACGCATGATTTTGTCTATTTCTGCGCCAATCATTTTCCAGCTTTTTTTAGAGAACGTGGTCAGTAATTTATACGCAGTACGTTCAGTCATAATAAAAAACATTTTTTGATAAATAACCGTATGCGGTACCGGCTCCCATTTGTATACATATTCGTATGCCGGCAAACCTGAATCTGTTAAAGACTCAGCGCTTTTTAATTCCTGAAATCCGCTTAAATTATTTTTCAGACTTTCAATTTGGAATTGCGCAAACGCTTTGAGCTCATTAATCTCGGGGTTCTGCTCAATATTAATATTGATCGAATGTTCAATTCCATCACATTCAGGCCCACGAAACGCATAGTGTGACTCATCAACCCAATCAGAACCGAGACTCATTGAAAAACAATTATTACTAACTGTATAATTTTCGTCGCTCGATTTTTTAGAGTCTTGCTTTGAATCTTGTGTGCGGCCGAACATCACTTACCTCAATTTTTTTTACGAACTAATTTCTTGTTCGGAAACTCTATTTCACAACCGGCCGGTGGTACCCCTTCTTCTTTTTTATAACCATTACCATCAAGCTTACCCTTTCGAATCTCACCGTTTGACAAGCGCAAAATATAATCTTCATTGGCGATGGGATTCCCCTCATTATCCACCAAACTTATTTCAACAAAATCTTGCAGATTCAGGGTATTTGAACGAATTTTTTCATCTTCAACAAAAACATTAAAATAAAATTCGGGTGAGGAATATTGCTTATCGCTGCTTGCTTTGTTAGCGTCGGCTTGATACGTCCAGTTTGCTTCAATTTTGCCACCCGACACATCGGATTCGAGCTCCTCAATTAAAACATCAGGACCGCTTATATCTTTTTTCATAATATGAACTAGTGCTTTAGTGCCATCGGCATAGCCTTCGGTCTGCGCATTAAGGGTGACTTCATCGCCAACATTTGCTGAATTTGTTGACCACGTTGCGTTGAAGAGTTTAAATAAAACGAGATTACAATCACCTTCATCAGGAATATTACCGCGTTTAACCACGCCGTTTGCAGTTAATACGCCCTTTGCCTGTTGTGTTGCAACATCTGTGAAATTGAATCGAACACCACTAATGGGTTTTCCAGCTTTATCCTTGAGACTGTACTCAATCCAATGAGGCCCTTCTTTAACCTCACCCGGTTTCGCTTTTAGAGAATTCATAGCAGAGTCGCTTGCTGACTGTGCCGCACCACCACCTCCACCACCGGAACCACCGCCTCCTGTGCCAATCAATACGGTAGGACAACCCGGAGGAATAATCACATCAGGCGGACCAACACATACAGCCATGTCGCCAACCGTAGCCGCCGGCAAACCACCAATTAGAACCGTCGGTACACCTGGTGGTAACACGGGCCCACCAACATGAGGTACGACTCCTGTGACCATGGGGCATACATGCATAGCCGTAATGGTTGCAGCAGGCATACCTCCAATTAAAACGGTCGGTACACCTGGCGGCATAATAACGCCTCCGTGTGCTGTCATGTCACCAATACGCGCAGCGGGACCTGGCATAGTTTATTCCTCTAATTGATCTTAACCAAACCACCTATGACATCAGTCATCGCACTTCCTTCAAGCTTAGCCATGGTTCCAGAAACCTTAGCTTCGAGTCCGCCTTCCATAGACGCATTCATACCACCTGACATTTTTAAATCCATATCTGCCGCAATTTCAACTTCCATCGCCGCCAAAGAAATTTTCCCACTGGCTGCACTAACATCAATATCACCGCTCGCACATTCAATCGTGATCTTACTACCATTACCATCCAACTTAACCAAATTGCCGCCGCTGTCTTCCATTGACATGACACCGGCACTATCGTCGAGAATAAATGTGTGACCGCCCGTGGAGGTCATGGTAATGTTTTCATCATTGTCACTCATTACAACGCTGTGACCGTTTGTAGTTGTTATGCTAACGAGTTTGTTCTCATCATCAATTAGAAAAACATGGCCATCGACACTTTGCATTTTTAAGGTTTTCGCTAGATCATCAATTTCGATTAAATGCCCATTGGTACTGGTAATCGAAATTTTACCTTCACCATTATTTTCGCTATCTTCCATCTTAAGTGTGTGACCATTGGTGGTGTTAAAGGAACTGAGTTTATTTTTATCATCCATCACTAACTTATGTTGATCGCGGGTTTCTAAGGTGAAAACTTGTTCTTTCTCATCTTGTGTTAATTTATGCCCATAAGCATTCGATAAAACAACTTGAGTTTCATCGGCTTTATCTTCCATTAACAACTCATTAGCTGAGCCACCGCCTAAGGAAGTATTCGACCTAATTGTGCTTTTGGTTTTTTCATCGGGTAAAGTATAGGGCGGTTTATTAGTACCATGATAAACCCGCCCCGTTATTATGGGTCGATCCGGATCACCATTGACAAACTCGACTATCACTTCTTGCCCGATACGCGGAATAAACATTGCCCCCCAACCAGCACCGGCCCACAATTGACTCACACGCACCCAACATGAACTATTTTCATCTTTTTGACCTAGCTCATCCCAGTGGAATTGAACTTTAACCCGACCAAATTCATCGGTATATATTTCTTCTCCAGCAGGCCCCACAACAATCGCAGTTTGCACACCCGTTATTTGGGGTTTTCTAGTTTTTCGAATAGGTCGATAGACTACATCAGACGGAATTGCTTCAAACGTGTTTTGATAACTACTGCCTTGACCACTCGATAGCGCCTCTAACACTTGTGGTTGCTGGCCGCGATGCCGCACCCGAGTAATGACATACTCAATATTAAATTCACTAACGTTGTGATCTTCTAAAGTGAACAAATAACCAGGGCAAAGATTATTTCGATCACTTCGTCCGCTCGCCAGTTTCTCTGCTAGCAATTTTTCTTGTAAACGAATCGCCGATACATCGTCTGGCGTACTTTCCTCCTGAAAAACAGCAGGATATTCATATACACTTAACGCTAAATCATTGCTTGCTTCCGCCATGGATGAAAAATCGAGAGCGGGCTTTTTGAAATTAAAGTCGCGCAAACTCACGCCTTTTGTTATGACTTGCTCACGATAGGAAAAATTTTGAATGTGATTGCTATTCGAGGCTAAACCAGATTCCACTTGGTAATCTATAATGGCGCCTTCGATTTCTGCCAACACGGCACTTTGGTCCGTGATAATCATGACATGTTCGCCATTATTATGTTCGAAATAGTAAAAAATACCTTCTTCTTCCATTAAACGAGATATGAAAGCAAAATCAGTTTCGCCAAACTGAACACAATAATGTCGTAAAGCATGTTGTTCATTGAGATTGAATGAGTACATATCACTCGGAATATTCGCGGTCTCAAAAACTTTTGTAATAATATCTTCTACCGATAATTCCTGAAAAATACGGTTATCACCACGATATTTTAATAGCTCGCAAATGGGAACAATTTCAATTTTATATAAAACGCTATAGCCCACTTCTTTACTAAAATCAATTCGACTGATGATTCCATTCAATTCCCTTACGGAATCACAATTATCAGGTTGAAACGATAACTGAACAGATTTTGCCAAAAGATCGGGCATGCTTAAGTTATCTTCACTAACAATGGTTACGTTAAACTGATACAGTTCAGAAATGGATTCGTTGCCACTGAATTCCAGTACAGCAAATGACTGCCCGCCTTCAATTTCTAGTGTAAACCATACGGTATTGGCATCTGTAGGTCGTAGCGCCATGTATTCCTCATATTATTCTTTTATAACCAAATTGGGTGGTACTAGTACTTATCATGTTCACCTTCTAAGAAAACCATATAATGTAGTATCTGGCAACAAAGAAGATGTGAACATTCTAATTTATATTACCAATTATTTAAAATAAATACATTATACAAAAGTAGTAGCATTACAATAATCAGATATCTTTACCTAAATACTTGGTTTCAGTTTGCTACTGCAGGGATTATAATATGAGCTTTAGTTAAACGTTTGGATCGTAACTTAAAGCCATTAGCTGACGCGAGTATACGATTGCTGTAAAACAACTGATTGATCGTCCTTGTCTTGGCAGGCACCCGACTAACCCATGACACAGGCTTTCCTTAAAGTTTATTGCTGATAAGAATATGCCCAGCATATACTATTACATAAATTCTCTTTTGCGCATTAATTTTTAACTCGATTCAATTTTCGAAATTATTTTTATTTTTTCAATATTTTTAATTACAATACGCTTATGTTCATAGCTAATAAGTCCTTCATTCCTCATTTCAGTCATTAACCTAATGATGGTTTCGTCTGCTACCATTAACAAATTGGCAATATCCTTTTTGGTAATTTCAGATTTCAAGATTGTTTGTGTTTGATTATATACGTCA
>Ga0224506_10001500_pt1 | contig 16601 bp, 30 predicted proteins | sample SF_Jan12_sed_USG_2_FD_169108 | JGI IMG/M metagenome (GOLD analysis project Ga0224506, IMG submission 169108) | Sediment microbial communities from San Francisco Bay, California, United States - SF_Jan12_sed_USGS_8_1 | ecosystem: Environmental > Aquatic > Marine > Sediment | place: USA... | reverse complement strand
TGATACTCTTTGATCTAAGACCTCCAAGTAGTGTATATACATCAGTAGCTGTTTCAATTTCTAAAAGAAGCTTGATCCCTGCTTTTTCTCCTGCCATTTTTTCCTCCGAAGGTTATTTTTCAGCAAATATAAATTCAAAAACTTGTATTCCGTTCTGTGTAATATTGTCGTTATCAACAGTGCTTGTAGTTAGTTTACACCTAAAATTTATTTTTTTAAAGCTATCAAGCAAAAAAGAAGAGTCATGCAATAGCTCGTAAATTCTTGATTGAATTTGTTTTAATTTGAGTGATGATGTATTGCTATCATAGCACCTTATTGTAGTCTCACCACTGAATCCATTAAAGTTATGGCCATTAAAAGAAGTAAAACTATCTTCGCCAATTTCCACATATGGATACTCCTGCTCATCTGGCACATAATCGAACACACCACTTATCATAGTATTAAGCTCAATGTCGCTACTTAGAGTGTTATAAATGCTTGGTTGCAATTCTTCTTGTAGGTGTTTCATACATTACCATTTCTTATTTTTAATTATCTTTAAATATTTCTTAAATGCTGGACCTAAAAAGGGTCTAGCTTTCATATTCTTGGTGCCGAACTCGAGTGCAATGGCATAAGCTATTCTTACTCTTACAATAGCAGTTGTTATTGCATTGTCAAAATCTACGGCCATTGATCTTATTAAAGCACCTGAGTCAATATTGGGAGCTTCACCAGGTTTAGAAGATACAACAACTCTTGATCTTCCATTTCTATACCTCTTTTGCCTTTTCCCAGTTGAGGTCTTTTGTATCGACTTCACTGCCTCAGCATGGACACCATAGGCAGCAGTAAGAGCTCTTTCTCTTGCTTTTTTAACATACTCTTTCTCAGTCTTCTTAAGCGACTCCTCAAACTTGGATGTATCAAATTTTACATCCATCATGATGCATCACCCTCATTCGCCTCTATATCTAACCAAGTATTTCGCTCGTCTACATTAATAACTTTCTTGATCTGCATTATACGACCACCGAAATTTATTCGCATGTCTGCCTTAATACCTGTGGTGTATCTAATTTTAATCTTGTGAGTAATTCTGTGGCTTATTTGCCTTGCTTGCCAAACCTGACTTGCATTAGCTGGCTTTATCTCTGCCCAGCATTCATAGAACACTGCCCATGACTCAGTACTCCCACCAATGGAGTCAGGAGTGAGAGTACGCTCTTCGAACTTAATTCTATTTCTCAAATCTCCTGCGCTGCATTTTTTCGCCATTATAACTCTCTTATCATGTACGGACCAAGCATTCCCATAGTTAAATACGCAATCTCTTTATTTCCAGCACCCTCTGGGCATCTATTCTCATATAGCGCAGTAACAACTATCGCAATAGCTGTCTTAATAGCTTGAGGAATATCGCTGCTGGTAGCTCCATATCCTGCCGTATAGTCCACGTAAACAGAATCGTGATCTCTAAGACTCACTGGCCATGAGGAGCCATCATTTAGGATTACACGAGGTCTTAAATTTTTATTAAGATAGTAATTCGCTGCACTAAAAACAGTCTCATTACTACCTGAGTCAACTGTAACTAACTGTTCAACACTGATAAGTTCGCCACGATTTAATTCTAAATAATTCTTAGTTTTACTTTCGAAAGATACTGGTATTTCTCTCACACCATTAAACCAATCATTACTTGATCTGGTAAAGACAGGAAATCCATCCCAAGTCTTTCTCCATTTCTGAGTTATGAGTGATCGCTCCAAATAGTCCTCGACCAGTGAAGTAGCTGCTCTAATAAGCGTAGTTATATAAGTATCTTCGTCGGTTCCATCAACTCTCATGTGACTTTTTACTTCACTTAAATCAATGGCCAACGATACGGGATCTTCAATTCTTTTAAGATTCATTATCTCGCCTTATTCTCAGGAGCCACTCCCAGAGACTTCGCTTTTTTTTTAAGCCATTCTGTGATGGCAGTATCATCAATTGCTTTCTTGCTTTCTTTAACGCTATTAGGTTTTTTGCAAGGCTTTTACTTACATCATAGGTTTTCCCTGCCTCATATCTTTTAGCGGCCATCATGGAACCATCTTCGTGTTGGTCATGAGCTGTTATACTTTCAATTATTTCGATCTGCATAGATACCTCATTAAAAAAAGGTCAGTAGATACCTAAGTATGCCACTGACCTATATTTAGACTTGTTTCATCAAGTGTCAAACTCTATTAAACTGGTTCAGCCTTGTGTTTTCCTAGTACTGCTTGAGCAGAATAAACACCACCAGTAGTAGTTCCAGAAACCGTTACAAATACTCTAAAGTATCTCTTATAACCCTTATAGGCAACCTTCTGTACTTCATCAGAAGATAAAGCAACAAGAGCTCCTAGTTGGTCATCAGCTGCAACATCACTCCAAGCTGAGTCATCATCTGACTCTTGCAATTTAGGAGTGTGAGTTCCATCAGTGATAGTTCCAACATTAAGAGCAATGACATTGGCTTCTGCATCTTTACGATCTACAGTAAGACCAGTTACATCAGCAGTATGTGCCGCTGGTGCAATTGCTTGCTTTGGACTTAGTGAATTATAAATGTCTTTATTCATAAGTTATTCCCTTTATGATAGGGGAGCGAACTCCCCATTAATATTAAGCACTAATTTTTTGAACCTTGATAGCTTGGAAGTTATGAACACCACCGCCAACTCGCTTAGTAGTGTAAAGGATTACATTACCCTTGCTAGTGTAGATGTCTCTAATAACTCTAATCCCAACCCTATCAATAATCTTGTAACCTTGCTTAAAGTCACCGTATGCAACTGAAAGAGCATTTGCAGTTACGGCCGGCATACCATCAGCATAAACAAGACCAGCACCTAATAAATTAAATGCTTGACCACCGTTTAATGCAGCAGCAGGATCGATTGAGAATAGGTATCTATTTTGACTATCTTTTAGCTTTCTAACTAGACCAGCAGCCGATCTTTTCATTAAGAACTTCGCATTTGCTTGGAACTGCTCAAGAAGTGCGTTTTGAAGATCGATAAGACCATCAGCTGTTAATGCTCCGGCAGAACCAGAATTAACCTGCTCAATCTTATCAAAGCCATCACCAGCAGCATAAGAAAGAAAACCTTTAGGTTTTTTAACTCCATCACCAGTTACAAAAGAAGAAGCTTCTTGACGACCAAACTTGTCAATAACTTTCTTCTGGTGCCATGACTCAATATCAATATACGAGTCATCAATGATTTTTTGAGTTAACTTAGGACTAGCATATAGCTCATGAACTGGAATTCTAATCATCTTAAGACCATTAGCAGTGTTAGTCTCAGTACGAGCTTCAGTTTCACCAACCCATCCAGAATCAGGCTCACCGTAGTCATATAACTCTTCCCATGCATCAGTGCTTATTACTTCTGCATCAGCCAGTTGTCTAATAGGAGAGCTTTCGAAAATCTTTTCTGAAATTTCATTTGAAACTGCAGGTCTAACGGTGTAACCACCAGCAGGATTATTGTCAACAGACAATGCTTTCATTTCTTCTGGGAAAGCGGACTTAATTAAAGCTTCTTCTTCCGTCGAAACTTTACCATCACGCATCCAATTAGAAACAGCTTTCTTAACTTCTTTATCGGCATTTGCATCATTGAAAAGTTTTTGCTTTGACTCGCGCTGCATAGCAACTTGAATATCCTCAATAGCTTTTTCAGACTTTGACATCATTTCTTCAAGATTTTTAAGGGATGCCTCATCCGATGCACCGTCAAGTTTTTCATTTACTCTTTTCAGTTCTGCGTCGTTAGCGTCCTTGAAAGCGCTGAATTGCTTTCCAAGTTCGTCAATAGCATTTTTAATTTCTAAACTCATGTTTTCTCCTAAGATAGAATATTTTTAACTTTGTTGATACTTTCTAAAACTAAGTGAGCATCTTCGCTCGGCTTATTATTAGTTTCGGCGGCTTTTTCAAGTGCCTTAAGTATAGTATCTTTAGTGTGACCCATTTCTAATAATTTTGCAACCCCCTCCATTATGTCTTGGTCAAAGCCAGCATTCCAATGCTTTGCAGCTGTAACCATGGCCTGTGTATTCATGGGAAAAGTAACAAAAGAGTATTCTAGTAATTTAACCTCTTTTAGTCTTCTGACTGCTGGATTATCCGAGTCAGGTTCTTCCTTGATGGTCATATAACCAATAGATAGACCAAAGCTTGCACCTATCTCTTTGGCTTTTTTAGCAAGTGAGAACCTTTCTTTTGCAAGTTGGTTATTCTCAATATCTAATTCGCCTCGCACCTTTAGACCTATGTTGTCTTCTGTGGCCTCAAGGTTCCACCCGATCTGTTTACTTGGGTTATGATCTGCAAGAATAGGTATTTTCCCACCGTTCTCCTGTAGTGTCTTGGCAAAAGCACCTTTGTCCACTATATCCAATCCTAGATCAATATTTCCAAAAGTTGACGCATATCCCTCGATAACACCTTTTCCATTTTCTTCTGTTGCAGCCTTTATCTCAAAGGGTACTGTTAAAAATTTATTTAGCATCTTACTCTCCTTCTGATGTGTTAAATGTTAGTACGCATTTACAATGTATTACTTGATCTGCTGGTGCACTCGAGTCGCCAGGTCCATCCATTATATCAGAACCATCTTTGCTCGGTACAACAAATTTCTCATCAACTGGGATTGACACACCATCCATTGAAACATGATTGGTTGAGTCAGATGAATTCATACCTCTGGCCGTGCTTGTAAGATCACTAATCCAAGTCTTTTTCATGGTAGGTAACTCTGTCTCTTTAGCAGCTCTAAGGCTTGCGCTGATTGATGCACTGTGTGTCTCTGTTGTAGCTATGGTATATGCTCTAGTAGGAGAGAACGACTTGTATGCATCAGTAATTAGTTTCTGAATTTGAATATTAGTCAGGCCATCATCTTCGGCCAGAGCCTTCTTTAAAATTCTCTTAAGCTTTCTCGATGTTGTTTTCGATATACTGGTTGCCCTCTCAATTGATTTTGCCCTGATGTATTCCTCTATATAATGGTCAAGCCTGCTTTCTCTCAAGGACTGCTTAGACTCAATATAATTAGGCATAGATTTAGGGATAGATAGTACTTCACCACCCCATGAGTGCATTATGCTTTTTAAATTATTCTTAATAACAGTCTCGAAGTACGGTCTAGTCTCATCAAGTATTCCATTTACAGTGAACTCAATTAGTTCTTTTGGAGTGTCTTGGATAGCACCAGTTAGTTCAATCATTTCCTTTTGAAATACACCCTTAAGATGTGACCTAAATCGCGACTCATGCCTTGCTCTCTTTCTTAGTTGTCTCGCTTGAAATGCACGTCTAGCTGAGTGACTTGTTATGTTGAAATGCTTTCCGCTCTTGAAGATTACTTGTGATTGTAGAACTTGCTTGCCATCTTCGCTAGTCTCGTCCTCTTCCTCTTCTTCTTCTTCATAGTCGGATGTGTCGCTATCGTGCTCTTCAGTCGTGAAAGATACATCCCCTGCGATAGAGAGGGGTAGCTGACCACTAGGAACAAAAAGCATATCTGCTGGACTGTCAGTTTCTTCATATTTTCCATATCTAGTTAATTCCCTTTTTTCATTTATTGTTAGCCATGTTGATGTTTGCGCTCTACTCCACTCCATTTCTCTAATAGGTGCAAGCGCATCAATCGAGTCTTTATCATCCTCTAGGTATAATGACTCATCAAACGACTTGACAAGCCACGCATTAAGATTTCTCCTCAAGTTCTTTCTCATTGGCAATACTGTATCTTGGTAAAATGCAAGCCTTGCCTCTTGGTAGTTGGAGTAAGTGTTGTCACCCGGAATACCAAGCAATTGAGGTGGTACCCCAAAGATAAGAGCTATGTCACGAGCTGTAACATTCTTATTGTTTAAAAACTCCATATCTTTAGGGCTTAATCCCATCTCCTGATAAGTCAGACCGCCTTCGAGTAAAATTGGCTTACCAGTATTTGCTGCACCTGAGTACTGTTCTGTTATTTGTGATTTAAGATCGCCTCTCTGTTCTGGTGTTAGGCGAGAACCACCCTCACTCTGAACAACAAAGGCTCCTGATGGTCTAGCACTATTGTTTAGTAATCCTAGATTCCACTTATTACTTGTATTTTGCTGGTCAATACTAAATGAAGCTGCTTCAACTGCAGACATACCTAACCAGTCATCATTAGGACTAAATGTTCTCCAATGCATGATCTCGCTTTTTCCATTTACTGGATCACTTGGGTAGAATTTCTTGTCACGATTTATTGTCTGTACATACCCACGAGGTAATCCGTATGCACCTGGTATCACGGACATTTGATCTGGCCGTAAAACCCACAACTCTCTAGGTGGTTTACCAGTTGGAGCTATCCCTCTCACATAAGTATTTCCCTGTATTAAGTAATGACTGATTATCCACTTAATAAAATCAGAACCCGACTGTGATGGATTTGGCTTTTCTAGTAGGTTTAGTATTTCATGATTTAATATCTCCTCGGGCATAGTTTTAGCACCGCGAGTTTTCTTAAATAGCAGAAATGGTATCTCTGCACATGCATCAGCAATCATATTCACTGACCTAAATACGACGAGGTTCTTCTTATAACCCTCCTCGTTGTAGTCATCCATATTCCAATTTGGAGTAACTGGTTGTGGACCAGTGTTCATGAGTGTGACAGAACTGCTACTTTTTGGTGCTGCAAACATTCCTTTGATACTGTTTATTAAATTCATAGTCTTCCTTATAGTGCTGATATACTAGGTGTCTTCCTCTGTTTCATATATATAAGAGCCTGAGTGCATGAATCAACTTGGTCATCATGTTTTCCATTTGGAAATGACATTAGCTCTTCTACAAACTCAGGTGTGAACTCTGCATCATCAGGGAGAAAAACATTCCCACCTTCGAACTCAGTTGACACTGCAAATAGCCTTGCCTCTTTTGACTCTTTTGGGTTTATAGCAATAATGCAAGGAATTTCCTCTCTTAAAGTTTCGATAATTGCAGAACCATTGGCTTTATCCTCAACTAATACTGCATGAATGCCTTGATGATTTTCCCACATAGTCTTTATTGCTCTTTTAGTATCTGTAAAACCCATCTTCTTTCTATATTGATCGATCAAGTATTTATTTGTGCCTTTTCTTCCCCATAGGGATATAACAACAAAATCCGAGTTCTGAGCGTCCTTAAATGTAGCATCCACAGACATAACTTTGAAATCAAACTCAGGACAATCCTTTCTCTTGTAGTATTGTAACCATTTTCTTTTGACAATGCCACCCTCTTCTGGAGCAGGACGTTGCTGGTATAGTGAAATCCAATCTCTTTCCCCGACTGTTTTCCTAATGCTTTTTAGCTTCTCCTCATTATATTTCCATGGCCATAGGGCTTCACCTACTTCTCTTGTATCGATAGGGTTTAAGTTATCTTCCTTTATTGCAGGGAGTGAGATGCGCACCCACTCATCACCTTCTTTCTCAAGGAGTCTTCCTGCAAGATCGTCTTCGTGCCATCGTGTCATAGTGAGCAATACAGAACCGTTTTTCTCAAGACGAGTAAAGGCTGTTGATGTGTACCATTTCCACACCTTCTCTCGTATCACCTTACTCTGTGCCTCTTGAGAGTTTTTGAAAGGGTCATCTATCAACAAAAAGTCTGCACCTTTACCAGTGATGGATCCTCCTACACCTGCAGCTTTGTAACCACCACGCTTTCCAACAACACCGAACTTTGATTTATTCCTAGAGTAGTTATTGTCATCACCTTGTATTGGTGATCTGCCGCTCGGTGTTGGTAGTAGCGTATGTGGGAATAGCTCATTATATTCCTGAGTAGACATAATGGACTGTATGTCGGTATTCATTTCACTTGCCAGGTCACCCGAATAAGAACATCCAATAATTGAATGATCTGGGTTTTGTCCTAATATGAACGAGGAGAGTCGTCTAGTAACTAACTCAGACTTCCCGTGCCTAGGAGGCATCTCTACTAACAACTTAGGTATTTTCTTTTGAGCAAATAGATCGAGCTTTTCGGCAAGTAATTCATGGTGCCAGTTAACAATATATTCCGGCCATGTGTATTTGGTGAAATGCATGATCTTTCTCTTTGCGAGTGATCTTAAAATCTCACGCTCAGCAAACACTATTCACCACTCTGATTTCTCTTAACGATTTCTAGCATGGTTTCAAGGTCTGCTGTTTGAAATGTGTCGAGGTCGATCTTGTGTGAATGCTTGATAGGTGGAGCTTCTTCATTACCTTGTAGCTTAACATTCTCACCATACTCCCGAAAAAACCTTGTCTTTAAGGCAAAAATAACACCTGATAGGTTTATGCCTTTAGAGTTCTTTTTCTCTAGGATTTCTGGCATTGTTCCAGTTGACGCACTGATAAGTAGGTTTTCAAAGAAGTTCAAGGCAACAGCTTTACCGATCTCCATTGACTCAGCAAATTCTGGATGCCTATCCCTCCAATTATATAAAGTCTTTTTAGTTATTCTGACATTATACTTATCGTACAATAGTGCTTGAAATGAAGTGAAAGACTTTCCATTTCTCATGTGAATTATCAATTCAAGGGCAAATTCTTCCCTGTATTTATCTGCTGGATGACGTTCTCCATTTATGATTTGTTGTATTCTCTCGTCTTTATCCATACTACTTACCTCTAATATAGTGTAATATAAAACCTTTCAATGCACTAGATCATTAATCTTGTGTGATAAACTCTATCTTTGAAAGCAGCGCAACAGGAGGGTGAGTATTCCCTAGGGCATGTAAGTGAACCTGACCAGTAAACAAGATTAGTAGTCTATCCCAGAAGTTAAATTTCCAAGTAGAACATATAGCCCCTTCAAGTTTAACAATTGGTAAATCAGGAATGTCGTCATATCCTTTTAGTTTAGTATTAGTATATTCTGTTTCAATTGGTGTTGCTGCATGCATTATTCTTCTCCATACTCCATGGCAATTAGCAAATCTATGTAATGTCTGGCTTTTTTTAAGTCCTCAAGTCCATTCTTTGACTTATAGCGACAGGTATATTTTACTATTGCTGATTGGCAGTTATTTAACTTGTTTCTAAAGCAGAACTCAACTGGCTGTATGGCCATATCTTTATAGTGACCACCACCAACTTGAATATCAAGAGCTCCTTTTTTTTCTTCTGGCCTTAATACTGGTTCCTTGTTTACGGTTACGGCAAAGTCTGTAGCTCCAGCAATTACAATTGAGGAATTACCTTCTTCCTGAATATGAACCTCGTGAAAACCATTCTTACTCTCAAGGGATAGTCTTTCAACTGTTCCAGTCATTCCCTTGGACCATAGTCCATCTTCGTTATCTGTTACAAATTCAACATCGACAACATGCTTCATTTCCTCACCTCCGGCTTTTCATTTCCCTCACCAGGTTTCCAAGAATTTCCAAAACCATCAACTTTTCTTGTTGAGATTTCAGCTTGACCAGCTCTATCAATTAAGCGATCAACCTCTTCATCTTCCATACCTAATCGGGTTTGAATTTCTTCTCTACTCACTCCGTCATCGACCATGCCTTTAACGATTTCACTCATCGGCATAATTCCATGAGCACCCCTAGCTCTGTTATGTCTAATTGTGCTCATTTTGCGGTGTACGTCGTCCACTGAGACAGTCACAGTGGGAACCCAACCACCAAACCTCTCAAGCAGTCTCTCATCCCCTGAGACAGTATATCTATGAAAACCGTCAACTATAGTTAAGTCCGCTAGTTTAACAATGGGTTGTGTCCATCCATCTTCCAGTATTGAAGTGATCAACAACTCTAATTCAGGCGGTGCAACCTTGTTCGGATTATAATCATTAGGCTTTAATGTATCTCTATGCACCCATTCAACACTTGATACTGGTTGGGCATTCATATTCTTGTCAATTTTTGCTAGTCTAGTCATAAGTTTTTCTCCATCCTCTTGTTAGATAATCCATGTGAGCAATTCTTTCTTCGTTTGTTGGAAATATTCTTTCCTCTGTTTCGTAGCACTCGAGTCCTTCTTCGGTATCACTATTGCTGACCTCAAGAGTAATTTTGCTAAAGTCCACACCTTTGGCTTCAATTCTTTTTATATTACTCTGTAGACTTCGAACACTTATGCCTATGGCCTTTGCTGTTCTTGTTTTATTGAACTTTAAAAACCGATAGGCATAAATAATATGCTCATCTTTTACTTCTTGAAGTGTCTTCACTAATACCTCGTACCACTATCTAGGTCTTCGTTACTCACTGTAGTTTTTGTATTCGCAGCTGCTTTTCCTGCTCGACGACCTTTTGTATCTCCACGATTTGCAATCATAGCTATATACTTCCAACTTATTCCCGTATATTCATCTGGTTCAGAATCGTGGATTGGTCTATTGGTCTTGTTTTTGTGCATCTTAATCATTTTTAGAATATTCTTCTTGATTAAGTCTCGGTTCTCAGGTGGGTATAGTTCAAGCAATTTGAATGTCCACTCTTTAAAAGTTAAACCTGGTGGGCAAGTTACCTTTCCAAACGAATATAGCTGAGTGTCGCAATACTGTACAGCTGTATTCGCACCATGAACTCTGTTTACCATTTTATCCCACATTTCTGGCCAGCATACTTTATACATTCTCAAGTTTCTTAAAGGCTCCTCTCCAAATGGTGGACAAACTCTTTGCTGAACAAGAGGCATACCAAACATTGTCATCTTGTCATAAGCTCTTGAGTAATCCCAACCAAAGGTTTTCATGGCCATCCAAATATCAAATGAAGTCCAGTCATAGATTGGTGACGTAGGGCTATTGTTGCCGTTTCGTGGTTTAGCAATCCAATTATCCTCTAACTTACTTGCAACGGCTTGGTATCGTCTCAAAGACTCATCTGCTCTTAAGCCCCTAACATCAGCAACAGAGCCATATTCATCTGCTGGAAATAAAAAAGGTGCTATTTCTGGAAATGGTTTGTAATACATCCATTCTTCTGGTAGCTCTGTGATAGCACCTTCCGGCAATGGTCTAACCCAAAGATCTTTTTTTTCAGGGTTCCATGGATACCAATACAGCTGCTTTCTTGAGCAAGCATTTCTATGCTCTACCGGAATACAATACCATCTAAAATCAATGTCAGGATTTGCAGCAACCCTTTCCATGTATTCCACTGTTTCTGGGTGAATAGCCTCTTCATCGATTGAATATACTATCAAAGGCAACCTATTCCGCTTTTTAGCAACTTCAAGTGCGATATTGAGGGCGACAGTGCTATCCTTGCCGCCCGAAAAAGAAACTACTATAGTGTCAAAGAGATCATAGAGCTTTTCAATTCTACGAACCGATGCCTCGTAAACATTTTCTTCTTGCCAATCTTTCTTATACGTTCTCATTACTGAGTCCTGATTTCATCAATAAGGCTTGCACTAACACCATTAACGATAGTTTTATTTATCATTGGATGATTTTCATCTGTTGGACCAAAATCACTATCTGGATGATATGCCAAAACTCTCATATCGCTACCTCTTAATGTTCTAAATTTATGAAGGCCATCTGTATGGATGCAAAAGATCATTCCCTCCTCAAGTTGAATAACCTCTCTTGTGCCATCTTCCTTCATTGCAACACATTCACCTTTTCCGCTCAAAACCATTCCAATTCTATCAGACGGATGAGTATGCTCTGTTTGATCTATACCCTCTGGAAAGTAAAGTAAGTTTAAGCATGGTTCACCTAGCTTCCAAGGTTGAATCAAACAAGTATCTGTGCACCCATCAATGTACTTTAAGCGTCCTTCGTGCTCAACTGGTCCACCGATCTGAAACATTGCCTTGCTATTTTCCCTAGAGATAATGATGCCTTCTCCACCTCTGGTCATTGTTGAACCTGGCACACACGCAAACTCGCCTTCATGTAAATAATAAAAACTATCATTATAGAGAACCTGACAAATTCCTTTGTGATTGTAAATGTAATGAGTATCCTCGGGCTTATTCAGGACGATGCCTTCTTTTGTGTATGACGACAAGTAGCTTGGATATACCCTATCTAACTCGCCAATCAAACCGTTAACCCATGCGAAATGTGAAAATGCTTTACTGTTCTTCATTATTGCCTCCTATATCTAAATATTCTTTGCATATTATGTATACTGCCTCTCCATAACTCGTTATCTCCACACCATCACCAGCAATATTAATTGCCTTTAACACAATTTCTCTTTGCTCTGGTGACATTATGAGGGTTATATTCACAGATGAACTCTCGTGCTTTGTCACTTTACCCGATGCTGGCTGTACATTATCACCACTCTCTTTTGACTCGTCCAATTCAGTAGATAGTTGCAGTTCTGTAAAGTCGTCCTCAATTCGCATAACCTCATCCTCACTAAAGCCAGTTAGCTTTAAATCAAACTCAGTGTTGTCGAGATACTTTAGGGTGTTTCTTAAGTTCGTAACATCCCAAGTAGACATGAGTGCGATCTTGTTATCCATTAAGGCATAACCCTTGAGCTGTTCTTTTGTTAAGTGACCAATATAAACAGTCGGAACCTTCTTCATCCCTAAAAGTTTTGCGGCCATAATTCTTCCATGCCCTGCTTTTACTTCGTTTTTGTCATCGATCACAACTGGATTGTTAAACCCATACTCCTTAATTGCCTCTGCTAGTAATTGTATTTGCTCCTCGCTGTGCGACCTTGCATTTTGCGCATCCATGCGAAGCGAGCCAACTTCCATTACTTTAATCTTTTCAACGATCTTTATCTTGCTATTCATAACAACTCCTTTAGGAAAACTTTACCGCTTTATGAAAAATATTGTCAAAATAAAAATTACAGGTTAGTAATTAAATAAGTAATACCAAAAGGGTAAAGTATGAAAGTAAGTGAAATGAAAAAGGACACCGTAAAATCTATCAGGATAAACTCGGAGGTGCTTGAGTTACTTAAAGACAAAGGTCTTACTCCGCAGATCATCCTAGACCATTATATAGATAAGACTTTCTCAGTCGACCTAAAACAATCTTTAAAACCTGAGTAATTTCACATACTTGCCCACTGGAGTCTTTAATTTTTTCTGCCTTTTTCCAGCAATTTCAACCACTTGCGCCCTAACAAGTTAGCAATATCAATAACTTAGGTACTTGACTGTAATACTAATCAGTGTTACTATTATACCATACCAAATCACGTAGTAACGAACTGAGGGAAGCATGGGTTATATAGATTACGATAATTGGAGATTACAAAGTGGTTATGATGATGATGCTGATATATGTTACTTCTGCGATACACCATTTATATTTGAAGAGTTACATGAATATGAGTTTGCCGGTCAAGTGGTTCATGTATGTGAATGTTGCCTAGATAGAGAGAACAACGAAGACAACAACACATAGGAGGAACCATGAGTTCAGAAGATGAGATACTGAATGATATAAATGAGCGCATGAATCACCTGAAACAGTACATGCGACTAGATGATGGTACATCACTGAACTGGTTACACAAGAAACACTTCCATGAGCTTTCAAGGCTAAAACTAGAAGTGCTTGAATTCTTAAGCAGAGAGAAGATGAGAAAGAGTAAGTAGGTATTTTTTTAAACAGGCTAGAATGGCCATAACAAGGAGAACAGAATGTCAAAAAGAAGAATGAGAAAACCTAAGAGTAAGATTAAAAACATTAAGCTTAAAACTGACTATGAGCTTATTAAACAAGAGGCGAGGTTCCAAGAGCTAGTATATGGAAAGCGCAGTGGTAACAAGCACTACATAGCTTATTACATGGCACTACTAGTAGAGATTCAAAACAGAGAGTACGAAAGAACCTTAGCAACTCTGGAGTACAACGAGGTAGCATAATGAGAGTAATTGACTTAATAGAAAAACTTAATAATTTCGATAGTAATATGGAGGTTGCTATCGAGATACCAAGAAATGACCATCACAGAACTGTAACGGCAGAGAGAATTAAATATATAAACAAAGAAGCTGTGGTGCCTGATCCATACTATAAAAGTGATCGAATTATATTCGAATATGGTGTGGAAGAATTCATTGAGCACAAAGATTATTTACTTGTAATAAAAGGGCGGTAATGAACATTGAAATTCTAGCTAAAAATATAGAGGTATCACAATCAAGTTGGAACTTTTCGGACAACTGGATAATGGTCAAGCTTGAAAGTTGTGATAGGTGGTCACTAATAGACCAACTGACAGATAAGATAACCTTAAGAGAGATTCTTGAACAGTACGACGATATTGAATTCATAGAGAAAACATTAAGAGAATTAAAGGAGAAAAGATGAAGCTAACGATGACCGCATCTCACGTTGTTGATAATGACAGGGTTATGAGTTGCCTTGTAAGCATTGTAAATTGGGATGAATACTATGAACCAGATGAGCGAATAAAAGACCCGTGTCGCAGCCTCCTGGCCATGCAGGCATGCTTAATAGCTGACTCTCTCAACAAGAAAGAGGTATCACTTGAGTTGTTCGAGTACAATGGTCTTAAATTCTTCAAGTTATCAACTGAAGAAAAGCTACCATCATACAAATGGTCTAATTACGGTTCCCAGAGTGACATTGTCTGCAACGAAATTGTCTTTACACTTGGCTCAATGATAACAGCAACAAACTGGTGCAGCTTCAAATCAGAGAGTAAGGGTGTCTATATCAATGCATTTTCTCGATTATACGACACTATTGGAATTTTACCAGATAAAGATATTTCAACAATTTACAATATTTTAGACTAGCACTTAACAATTAATCTTTACGAGCGCAACCCTCTAGTTAGTCAGGGGGTTGCTTTTTGGAGTAGGCATGATAAGTAAAATCATAACCGAGGAAAATAATGCTGTTATAAATCAGTTAACATGGGCCAGATTTCCCAACCCAAAAAACCCATTAAAGATAAAATCTAAATGGTATAGCGAGGAGATCATGACCACACTGGCAATAGGGCAAGCTGTCCTTGTCGAGAAGATCATTAACAGTCATAAAGACAATCCATACGAATCTGTGGACGAATTGATTGGAGATCTTCAATTGGTAGCAAAAGACGTTCTTAATCAGTTCAATATGAAGGGCGGTGTTAAAAGAATTACACAATATGACATAGAGGACTTCCTAACAGGTGGAAGACTAGTAAAACAATAAGGGAGGCAATATGGGACTAGATACAACACATGGTTGCTGGAATGGGCCATACAGTTCATTTTCAGTATTTAGAACATTGATAGCAGCAAGTATGGGCTTCGACCTATCTGAAATGGAGGGGTTTTGTGCCAGAGGAAAGAAGTGGAGCGAGTTACCAGAAAGTGACATATATATACTTCTGAACCACTCTGACTGTGATGGTGAGATTTCAACAAATGAAACTGTAAAGCTATTGGATGCAATGGTCGATCACAGAGATAAATTTATCAACTTTAAAGGCACAGCACGGAATAGAAATGGGGTGCATTGCGTCTCTCAGTTTATGATTCAGCATTATGATGCGTGGATTAGTGGATTAAAGAGAGCTATTAAGCTTGATGAGAAAGTTGAGTTTTTTTAATATAAAATTGAGAGTTAGGAGTACTGGTGATGGAATGTGAAAGGTGTGGAGAATACACAGAGTTCGAGCAGGATACCTGCTTTGAGTGTCAAAACGAGCAAGAAGTAATGCACGAAAAGTATATCCATAATGAAAATTACAAAAACGATGCTAGTAGGTTTAAATGGAGATTTCACGACTGCGCGGATGGTTTTGTTTTTTACTTAGACGGCAAGGAGTACATAAATCTAAACGAGCTAAAAGAAGATATAAATAAAAAACTTGAGTACAGGAAAGATGCGCATGTTTAAAAATGGGAGTGCTGGTGATGAAAAGAAATAATCCGAAGTTAACAAAAGAATATGAGCAAATTATCTGGCAAGTAGCGCAGGTTATGTTTGAGCAACAAAAAAATGACAAGGATTACCCTTTTGATGATATGTCAGATCAATTTGGTGAATTGAAAGAGTTGTATATTAACAATGGTGTCAGTAAAGAGTTTATTGACTTTGCATACGAAGCAATCAGTTAGTAGAGGAAAGTCTATATGCATGTAAGTAATTGCGATCTGAAAATCTTACGAGTACCTAGTGTTGATACAGGTGAAATCGAGGAATACGAACTCAAGGAAAGATGGATAGATTGTCGGAGAGATTTAAAAGAAACATTGGAGCAGAAAGGCTTTAACGAGGGTGACGCTTTCATTGCCATCATGGATGACCTCGAAAGAAATAACTTAAAATGTATTGGAGTAAAACTTATTGGGTCTGGTCCTATAATTTTGAGCGGTTTAGGGTCGGAACCAAAGCAAAGGATATTTTACAAAGGTTATTTTAGAGAAACAAAAACTGAGAAGGGATAAAACTATTATGGAAAAACTAAGAAGTGTTGAGATTTGGAATGATGATGTGTGTGAGTTTACTGGATATTTCCATAAATTTATTGGCGGTCATATGTCGGCGCCAGAAGCAATCATTGAAAAAGAGGACGGTTGGGTTGTAACTGTCCCTATAGGGAGTGTGAGATTTGTAAATAACAGTACAGGAGATTCGG
>Ga0224506_10001499_pt1 | contig 16604 bp, 17 predicted proteins | sample SF_Jan12_sed_USG_2_FD_169108 | JGI IMG/M metagenome (GOLD analysis project Ga0224506, IMG submission 169108) | Sediment microbial communities from San Francisco Bay, California, United States - SF_Jan12_sed_USGS_8_1 | ecosystem: Environmental > Aquatic > Marine > Sediment | place: USA... | reverse complement strand
ATGGCCGACGCCACCCTGAAAACTGGCCAGCAGTATCTGCTGCAATCGACGAACGGCTTCAGCAATGCGACGGTGGCTGCGATTCGCCATCGAGTTGATATCAATACCCTCGAACGTGAGCAGGCCTCGGAACTAGGGCTCAATGACATCGCGCTGTGTTCGATCAGATCCGATCGTGAGCTGTTGTTCGACCCATACGCAGAAAGCCGTCAGACCGGGTCGTTCATCCTCGTCGATCGCCTCACCAACGCGACGGTCGGAGCAGGGATGATCACTGGAGCTGCTTCGGCTTGGGACCGGACTCCCGAGGCCGGCCTGGTCAGGCACATTTCTGGGATAGAGGATGCCGAACGCGCCATTCGTTACGGCCAACAGCCCTGCACCGTGCTACTCACCGGACTCACCGCCGCCGGCAAGTCGACCATCGCCACTGCCCTGGAACGAGAGCTGTTCGATCGGGGCAAGGTATCCATTCGCCTCGATGGAGAAAACGTCCGGATGGGGATAAGTCGGGATCTTGGTTTCAGTGCAGAGGATCGCTCGGAAAACCTGCGACGGGTATCAGAAGTCGCCCGCCTGGTCAACAACCAGGGTCTGGTTGCGATAGCGGCCCTGGTGGCGCCCAACGCAGAAGTTCGGAGCAGAGCCCGCGAACTCATCGGCCCGGCCCGCTACATCGAGGTGTTCCTGGACACTCCGGTTGAAGTCTGCCGCCAGCGCGATCCCAACGGGTTGTACGAGGCTGCTGATCGAGGCGAGATCCAGCATTTTCCCGGAGTGTCGGCCACCTACGAACGTCCAACGGATATGGACTTGCGTCTCGACACTTCGGAGCAGAGCGTCAGCGAATGTGTGAGCGAGATCCTGCGGATTCTCGGAGAAAGAGGATTCTTGCGTGGATGACCGTCCGGTCTCGGCCAACATTGTCAGGAGCCATGGTCAGGTGACACCCGACGATCGGGCGACTTTGTTTGGTCATCGTTCGTGCACCGTCTGGTTCACCGGGTTGTCGGGATCTGGCAAATCGACCCTCGCCTACGCCGTCGAACGCTCCCTGATCGATCGAGGGGTGGCAGCATACGTTCTCGACGGAGACAACATTCGCTTCGGACTGAACCGGGACTTGGGTTTTTCTGCGGCAGACCGGACGGAAAACATTCGCCGTGTGGGTGAGGTATGTCGGCTCATTCAAGACGCAGGACTCGTTGTCATAACCGCCTTCATCTCGCCGTACTCGGCCGATCGAGACGCGGTCAGGGCGATACACCCCGAGGGTCGTTTCGTCGAAGTGTTCGTCGACACGCCCCTCGAACTATGTGAATCACGGGATGTGAAAGGCCTCTACGCAAAAGCGCGAGCCGGCGAGATTCCAGAATTCAGTGGAGTTTCGGCACCCTATGAGCGGCCAGAACGCCCTGAAATCCGGGTAGACACAACGAGGCCGCTCGGCGAGTGCGTGCAGCAGATCGTCGAAGCCCTGGACCTTTGAGCCCGCCGGCCGCTGGTCAGGAGCCGGGTCCGCGGATGCCGGTGTCGCAATCCACGTTGACGGTCACGGCTTCGGAGTCGATGACCGTGACCTGCTGATCCTGACACAAAGGAAACGGTGCTTCACCAACGTTGACATGCAGGGTGTAGTCGCCAACTTCCAGCGTCGACACGAAGCGGCCATCGCCGTCAATCACCGTCGAGGCAACGACGTCGTCGCTGGCCAGGAACTCGACAGATCCCGCCACCGGTACGGGAGCGCAGGTCGGAGCTCCAGCGACCTCGACTGGACAGGTAGGACCTGCCGAGACGAGACCTTTCACGGTCCCGGTCGGAGCAGGCTCCCCACCCGTGGAGCAGCTTGTCACCAGAACGATCAGACCGATTGTAACTCTCGAAGAGGTCATGTTGATGATTGGACGAGGCTGGTTGGCAAATGGTTCACTCCAGAGCGGCTGCAGATTGACCCGTGTGCGAGAATCTCCAAAGACTCAGATTGGAATGAGACGGCTATGTATGAATCATTGGATGGAAAGATAGTCCTCGTGACCGGGGCCGGTTCCGGCATCGGGAGGGCTATCGCGGAGCGGTTTGGCGGCATTGGGGCAAAAGTCGTCGTCAATGACGTAGTCGCCGCCAAAGCGCTTGAGGTAGCTGATCACATCGGGTCACTGGGAGGTTCGGCGATGGCAATCCGCGCCGACGTTTCCGACGGAGACGAGGTGGCAGACATGTTTGCCGCCCTCATGGAGGAGCACAACCGGATCGACGTGCTCGTCAACAATGCCGGGCTCGTCGGCCCCATGCTCCATTTCTTTGAAGCGGACGAGGCGTGGTGGCGGCGCATTATCGACGTCAACCTCACCGGTCACTTCCTCTGTTCTCATCGGGCGGCCCGGATCATGGCAAAAGCCGGCGGTGGGTCGATCATCAACATGAGCTCGGGTGGCGCCACGCAGTCTCACCGTTCGTTTACTGCTTACGATGCCACGAAGGGCGGGATCGAAGCGCTTACCCGGGCAATGGCGCTCGACCTTGGTCCGTACAATATTCGGGTAAACGCCCTCATGCCCGGCTCCATCGACACGAGCGGGCTACCGATCGAAGACCGGGTATTCCGCGGGGAGAACGTTCCACTGGGTCGAATCGGCGAACCGTATGACATGACGGGCGCGGCCCTCTTCCTGGCATCCGATGATGCCTCGTACATCACCGGTGACGTCCTCAAAGTTGACGGCGGGATGACGGCTCAGCAACGTTCCGCCACGGTCGACATCATGCCCCCCTCCGGCTTTCCCCGGATCGAAGATCTTTAAGGAGATGTGACGGGGCGTGCAGGAGTCATATGACGTCGTCATAGTGGGTGGAGCGTTGATGGGGAGTTCGATCGCCTATTTCTTGAGCGAGAATCCTGACTTCGACGGGTCGATCCTGGTCGTGGAACCGGACCCGACCTATGAGAACGCCCAGAGCACAAGGTCGGGGAACAGTTTCCGCGAACAGTTCTCGAACCCCCTCAATATCAAAATCAGCCAGTTTGGGCTTGAGTTTCTCACCGAGTTCGAGGAACGGGTCGTCGTGGACGGTGACGTCCCGGACTTGAACTTCCGCGGGACCGGATATTTGTTCCTCGCCACCAGTCAGGAGGGGATGGCTCAACTGCACGCAGAGCACCTCGTGCAGTTGGCGGCGGGTGCGGACGTCCGCATGCTGACCCCTGACGAGACGCAACGTCAGTTTCCGTATATGAGTACCGAGAGTCTGTTGGGATCGCGCTTCGGTAGCAAACGTGAAGGTTCGATCGACGGCTGGGCACTCCTCCTGGGATTCCGCCAACGAGCCAGACACAACGGCGTCGCGTATCTTGCTGACCGGGTCGTGGGACTCGATCGGGTTGGCGACCGCATCACCGCCGTACGGCTGGCCTCGGGCGACGTCGTGTCGTGCGGATACGTCGTGAACGCAGCAGGAACTCGAGCAAAACTCGTCGCAGACATGGCAGGACTTCCGCTACCGATCGAACCGCGATCCCGAACGACGTTCGTGTTCGATTGCCGGCAACCCATTGAAGAGAACGTGCCGCTCACGGTGACCCCGGAAGGTGTCCACTTCAGGAGGGAACGCCAGCACTACGTCACGGGTGGTGTTCCCGTCGATGATCGACCGGTCGACTATGACGATCTTGCCGCCCGCCACAACGAGTTCGAGGAAATCATCTGGCCCGTTCTGGCGACGTATGTCCCCCAATTCGAGCGTATCGCCGTGATGGCGTCCTGGGGCGGACAATACGCCTACAACGTGCTCGATCACAACCTGGTCATCGGCCCGGCCAGTTCACTCCCCAACCTCATGTTCGCCAACGGTTTCTCCGGCCACGGTCTCCAGCAATCCCCGGCGGTCGGACGCGGCATCAGCGAACTCATCGCATACGGTGAGTACCGGTCACTCGATCTGACCCCACTTGGCTATGACCGGATCGTGCGTAACGAACCGTTCATCGAGTCGGCCATCATCTAGCGGGAACCGACGGCCGCATCGGTACGTCCCATCCGACAAGCTCGATCGTGTCGCGCTTGAGGAGGGCCTATGCAACCGATTCATCCCCTTACCAGGACTCCGTCCGAGTCGGGGCCGGACCTCGCTGATGCGGAACGACGACAGCAGTTCGAAGCTATCTATCGGGCTGCGTATGAGCCCTTGCAAAGGTATTTACGTCGCAGAACGACGTTCGACGACGCGGAAGAAGCCCTCGACGATGTACTCCTCGTTCTGTGGCAGAAGCTGCCCGCTCTGGGCCAGAATGACTACCTGCCGTGGTGCTACGGCGTGGCGCGCCGCACGCTGGCCAACCGGCGCAGAAGCCGGCAACGACGGATTCGCCTGCTCGATCGGCTGACCAGGGAGCCCACGCCACCCGAAGTTCACGAAGAAGCAGATCTCGAAGACTACCCGGATTTGGCAGGTGCTTTCGCCCGGCTTTCCGAACCAGACCGCGAGATTCTTCGATTGTGGGCCTGGGAAGGTCTGGAAGCGAGGGAGATCGCCATCGTGTTGGGAACCACGGCCAACGCGGTCAGTCTTCGGCTCTCCAAAGCCAAAAAGAAGTTGGGCCGACTCATGGGTGGACAGAATCCTGCCGATGCCGGACATAAAGGGGCTAAGAAGAACGGAGAGTATCCATCGTGAACGACGAACTGCGCCATCGCATCAACCGCCTCGATCCGATGCACTCCGGGACTCCGACCGAACCACCGACGACCCCGTCGTCCCTACGCCGAATGGAGCGTGTCATGTCAACAAGCACTCAGCCAGCCCCCACCAGGGTCCCGGAACCCAACAAACGATGGGTTCCGGTTCTCGCCGTCGTTGCGGTCGCAGCAGTGGCCGTCAGCGCCTTCATGTTCTCGGGGGCGGATGGAGACCCCCAGCCGGTCGCCGGTCCCCCGCTCCAGCTGTCCCTCGGCGAGGACAATGCACTGGCGTCATGCATCATGTTTGACGTCGCCATTCTCCGCGAGGCTCAGATAGCGTTTGAAGGCACCGTGACGTCCGTCGATGGCGCCCAAGGAACGCTGGTCGTCGAGCATTGGTACAAAGGTGACGACGCCGACGCAGTGGTCCTCACCGGCGGATCGGAAGACATGGTCTCACTGATTGGCGCCTTTCCGCTCGAAGTTGGGAGCAGCTACCTGATCACGGCTACTGACGGCAACGTCAACTTCTGCGGGTACAGCGGACCGGCCACGCCGGAACTGCGCGGCTACTTCGACGAGGCGTTTGGCGTCTGATCTCGAACCCACAAACGGGCGGAGCGTCCCACGGGCGCTCCGCCCGTTTGGGAGCGCCGTCGGAGTAGGTCGGGGCGGTCGTCGCCGCGCATAGACTGCGCCGAGAGATTCTGGAGGAATGGATGGCAGGCGTAAAGCGTCCGGTGGTAGAGAACATAGAAAGCACGGCCCGCGACCATCTCGCCAACGAACGAACCTTCCTGGCCTGGGTCCGAACTGCGTTGGCGGTAGTCGGACTCGGAGTCCTCGTCGGCAAGCTTGTCGAGTCCGACGGAATCGTTGCCGAGCTTCTCGGTCTCCTCATGATCGCGTTCGGGGCTGGCATGCTCATCTACGGCATCACCCGATTCGAACGTGTCACGGAATTGCTCGATGAGCACAAGTTTGCCTCGGCCAGACGTGGTCCGCTCGTTTTGGCTGCCCTCGGTGTCATCATTTCATTGGGAGCCGCGGTCCTGCTTCTCGTCTGAAATCAACCGGCCAACAACGCTCCGAGGCCGAGACCGACGATGGCAATCACCAAGGTCCCTACCGCACTGACGGTCGCCGGGCCGTAGCGGTCTGAGCTCACTGCCCGCAATGTCAACCACCCTGGACCGATGGCGATCGCCGCGAGCAGCGCCACCCGGCTCAGGCTTCCGAGGAGAGCTCCGGCAGCCAGGACGGCGACTCCTGTCAGAAAGGCGCAACTGATGAGAACTTCGGTAGCCCGCCGACCTATCCGCACCGACAGGACCCATTTGCCGGCGGCCCCATCGGACTCGATATCCGGTATTTCGAATACGAGCATGGTCGCGAAGTGCACCGGAAACAGGACAGCGATCGAGATCCACAGCGTCGAAGAAGGGGGACTGCCCTGACTCGCGGACCCAATCAGGGGGACCGCGCCGATCACCACGGCCGTGGTGGCCGCTTCACCCCAGCCGGTCCCCAAGAGTCGAATCGGGGGCATTGAATACGCCCAGGATATGCCGAGCGCCCCGAGGCCCAGCGCCGCCGCCACCGAACTGTAAGTGCCGACCGCCAAGCTCGCCACGAGCGCCACGATCGTGGCGACCTGGCCGAATCTGAGGGCGAGGCGAGGATCGACCCGACCGGTGAGGAGCACTCCGCTGCCGCCCGAGAATACGGTCCGATTGGTGATACCGGCGTCGACAAAACGATCCGCGTACTCATTCAAGAAGTGGGCTGTCAGTTGGGCAGCAGTGACCATGACTTGGCCGAGCAGGTAACGATCGACAGCAACTGTTCCGGCCGTCGATGCGCCGAGAGCGTACGCCAGTGCCCCGCCAACCAGGAAGTGGGGCCGGCTCAGAGTCAAAATGTCGCGGAGCTGCGCCTGCTTCACCTTTCGCTCATGTCAGGGACCGCACCGCCTCGACGACGGGTTCGAGGCTCGGTAGCTCCTCGGCGTCATCGGTGCTCCATGCGTACCGAATGATCCCTCCCCCGTCAATCACGAAGATCGAACGCTTGGCGAGGCCAACGTGACCCTTCCATTGGTCGTAGCGAACTCCGAAGGCTCCCGAAGTGGCGCCGTCCCAGTCCGACAGAAGCGCGAAGCCCACGCCGAGCTGTTGTGCGAACGCCATCTGAGAAAACGTAGCCGTGACAGCGATCCCGACCAGGTCAGCACCCAACGAGTCCATTTCAACGGCCACCGACCCCAACTGGGTCAGCTCCGACCTTCAGAAATCGCCAAAGTCAAAGACGTAGAAGGCCACGACCATCGGCTTGTCTGGTATTCGAGCGACGGACCGATCAAACGTTTGCCGGAGGTTAAAATCGGGCGCCCTATCGCCGACGTTCAGCGGAGTAGATTTGGAGGCGGGGAACCGCACATCGTGCATCTGCAAATCATACGGGGCGCCTGGTCGAGACGTCGGCTTGCCCGGGCAAGAGATCTGGCCGAAGAGTACGTCTAGGAATGCCCCACGAGGATTCGCCCGACCAGATGATCAAGCCGATCAGACAGCAACGCTGGGCCGACCACCATCCAGACTTCACTCGGGTGGGTCGCCAACCATGAGGCGAGTTCCCCACAGGACTACCCTTTGTCCTCGATGGAAACGTCAACGATGTCCCGGAGACCTCCGCCAATGGTTCGCTTCCCCGAATGCGCCGGTAGAGGGATGGTCTAGTGCAGATCGAACTCGTGCAGATCGAAACAGACACCGAGCCGCTCGATGGATTGCTGTACCTGCCCGATGACGGCAACGTTGTCGGCTCTGCTCAGCTCATGCACGGCAACACGATGAACTTCTACGTCGGTCCTCCCCGGTTTCTGCCTCCGTACCTGACTGAGCTCGGGCTCGCCTGTCTTTCGTACAACCGTCGTGGGCATGACGTACTCTCAAATCGTGACAGCCGAGATCTCGAAGGTGGTGCCTATCAGACGATGGCCCAAGCGATTGCAGACAACCAACGAGCCCGCAGCTGGATGGACGAAAAACATCTTCCTCCTCCCTATGTGATCGGTCACTCCAACGGCGGCACGCTGGCCGTCAGGCACGCAGTGGAAACGTCCGATACTCCGGGGCTGGTTCTGTTGTCGGCTCATCGGGGAGGGCCACAGCTCATGCGCCACATGGCCGACAACGGTCTGATGGCTGCTGAACGATACGACGAGATAACGGAGAACGCTCGTCGATACGTGGCAGAAGGCCGAGGCGATGAGTTGATGCTCGTTCCAGGTTGGTGGTACGTCATTTCGGCAAATACCTACGTGCAGTTCCTCGATCACTGTCCCGACATCGTGGAGTTGGCTACCAAGCTCCCTTGTGAAGCGTTGTTCTTGCGAGACATCGTCGAGCCCAAGGATCTCTACCCGGCCGAGGAAGTCGCTGCAGCAAGCCCGCATCCTGTATTAGTCCAAGAGCTCGCAGCTGGAGGTCACTACTACCGCGGCGGGGAACGCACCGTTGCCCAAGCCGTGTGCAGGTGGCTTGCGACTCGGTTGTGAACGGAGGCCTCGTGCTGGCCGTTAGTGTCATGGTGACCACGAGACTGAGTTGGGCGGATTGGTGAAATCTCTCTTTGGGAAGCGACGTCTATCGGGTGCCAAGACAGGCGCGTTGTACGACTCGAAACGTTATGCGATGTTGAATCGATGGGATCCGCGCCACATGGTGACGGTTGCCAGCCATTTGGATCCGCGAGCAGGTGAGCGGATTCTCGAAGTTGGTTGTGGCCGCGGCCATTTGACCAAGAGGTTGCGGGATCTCGGCGCCGACGCCGTGGGGATCGATGCCAACCCGCACGCCGCCGCCGAGTCTGTGACCGAAGGCGTAACTACCGGCAATGCCGAGGCTCTCGACTACCCCGACGCCAGCTTCGACAAGATCGTTTCTGTGCACGCCATCGAACACATACCGAACATCGAAGCGGCCTTTTCCGAAATGGCCCGGGTTCTCAAACCCGGCGGTAAGGCTCTGTTCATCTATCCGGCCGAGCCGATCCAGGGGATCTGGGCGGTACCGACTGCCATTGTCCTCCATGGCAATCCGCTCCGGGCGCGCGACGTCCACTGCAACTGGTTGTGGCCGTCGAAAGTGCGGGGCATTGCCGAGCCACGCGGGTTGGTGCATGACCACTCATCGTTCATGCTCCTTTCCTCCCCACAATTTGTGTCGGTGTTTTCGAAACCTTGAACCGGTTGGACTCACTTGTGCGACCCGGTTCGCTGAGGCAACGTCGCCCCATTCGGCCGGTGTCGGGGTTTGACTCAGCTAGCGTTCAAACGAGAACGGCCACAATGTTCGACGGACGAGTACGGAGGGCGCCATGGATGCAGCGTTTGGTGGTGTCTACGTCATCATCGCATACTTCCTCGGCGCCGTCCCCGTTGCGTATCTCTACGGTAAAGCCCGCGATATCGACATATCCTCGGCAGGCTCAGGCAACCTCGGAGCCGGTAACACCACTCGGGTGCTCGGAGCCAAATCCGGCGCACTCGTTGCGCTCATGGACGGCATGAAGGGGTTGGTCACGGTCTTCGCCGGCCGGTGGCTGGGTTTCGGGACCAGCGTGATCGCCGCCGGTGCGCTTGCTTCGGTGGCCGGATCGGATTGGTCCGTCTACCTAGGCCGTCGATCGGGCAGGGGGTTGGCGACGTCGTCGGCGGCAATGTTGGCCTTCGATCCGATCACGATCCTCTGGCCAGGCATCTGGTCGGTGATCGGCTGGAAGATCGGAGGCGGCATCTCCGGTTTCTTTGGTTGGGGTTTCATCTGGTTGGCTGCCTACGGTCTGGGCCGTCCCACAGAAACCGTTTTGCTTGGCGCTGGCATGGGACTGCTCATGGTGATCCGCCGGGCGCAAGGGAACTTGAACGACCCGGACCAGGATGAACCCCTCGCCCGCATCATCTACGACACGGATCGCCGTCATCCGTCGCCAGAGATGGCAACCGGCGACGGCTCGCCGGCCTAGCGTTCGACTCGTTGCTCGGATTCTCCGCGCCAACGGATTTGTTCATGGTTGTATAAACAAATTACGTGTCCTAGGGTTAGACCACATCCCCAGAACGGCCGATCATTGTCACTTGAGATTCAGACAACGCGACTCACAAACCTCAGTTCCGAGCAGGCCCGTCGACTCGTCAGGAGATCGGCCGTAGCCAGTGCCCAAGTGCACCGAGCCGCACAAGCCATTTGCGATGCGGTCCGCACTGGCGGCGACGAGGCCCTGGCCGCGGCCGGTGCCTCCTTTGGTGGGGGAAGAACCGACCCGAGCGTCATGCACGCCGAAATGAAGTCGGCGTGGGACGCGACTAACGACGAGATTCGCGACGCCATCGAAGAATCGATTCGAAACGTGGAGTTCTTCCACTCCCGTCAACGCCCGACGGACCTCACGGTCGAACCGGTTCCCGGAGTACGAATTGATCGCAAGTGGTCCGCGCTCGGATCGGTGGGGGCGTATATACCTGGCGGCAAGGCCGCGTACCCATCGTCGCTGATCATGACCGTCGTTCCGGCTTTGGCGGCCGGGGTGGGCAGGATTGTTGTCGCCTCCCCCGCAATGGCCGACGGTCGGATCGATCCCACCTTGCTGGCGACGGCCTATCGGCTCGGAGTTACGGAGATGTACGCCATGGGCGGTGCCCAGGCTGTGGCTGCACTCGCGTATGGCACCGAGTCGATCAGACCGGTCGATAAGATCGTAGGTCCCGGCAATGCCTACGTGACGGCAGCCAAGCTGATCGTGCTTGGGGTGTGTGCCATTGACATGCCGGCCGGACCGAGCGAAGTGTTGGTAATCGCCGATGGCTCGGCCGATCCCGAGATGGTGGCCGTGGATCTACTGTGCCAGGCCGAGCACGGCCCCGACTCCCCCGCTTTGCTCGTAACCACTGACGAGTCCCTGGCCCGCAAGGTCGGTGAACATATCAACCGGCTCCTCCCCCAGCTCGACCGGCGCGAAATACTCGCGCAAGCGCTTACCCGTCACGGTCTGGTCGTCCTTGTGGAGACGATCAGCGAGGCGGTCGCATTCGCCAATGATTATGCAGCCGAGCACGTCACAGTCCTGACTGAGCGTTCCGCCCATGATGCCGATTCGATCACATCTGCCGGATCCATCTATGTGGGGCACTGGTCTCCGGAAGCGGCGGGCGATTATGCCACTGGCGCAAACCACGTACTGCCGACCGGTGGGCTGGCCCGATCAATGAATCCGCTGGGAATCGAGGACTTTGGCACCTGGCGCCAAGTGCAAACCCTGACCGAGTCCGGGCTGCGGGCGATCGCTCCGACCATCTCCACCCTGGCAACGGCCGAAGGACTGACCGCCCACAGGCTGTCCGTTGATGTGCGCCTACGGCCCTCGGTGAGGTGATCTATGGCGACTCCGAAATATCAGGTCATTGCAGACCGAATCCGCTCTGAGATTCTCAATGGGACCCTGTCGCCGTTGGATCAACTACCGACCGAACATGAGATGAGCGAGATATACGGGGTCAGCCGGGGAACGATCAGAACGGCGCTCGGAGAATTGAGTGCCGAGGGACTGGTTCGCAGCGCCCAGGGAAGCGGCAGCTATGTATCGGCCGCATCACCGATGACCCGGTACTTCTCGTTGAGTTCATTTGACGACGACATGAGGGCGGCGGGGCGGACCCCGAGTACCGAGGTGCTTGCCGCAGAGCGGTTGCCCGCCGCAGAGGGAGATCCGCTAAACGTGAGGCCTGGTACGCCTCTCATCCGACTGCGACGGCTGCGGCTCGCCGACGGTCGTCCGATGGCGGTCGAGGAACGGCGGATCGTTGAGAGTCTTTGCCCGGGCCTCCTGGGCGAGGATCTGGCACACCAATCAGTTCACTGGTTGCTAACGGTCAAATACGCCATCCCGCTCGTTCGTATCGAGCACGCCGTGGAAAGGGGAAAGGCGCTGCCGGAGGATGCCAGAACGCTCAACATTAAGCCAGGAGCCCCGGTGCTGACGATTGAACGATTGACGTATACCCAAGATGCCGAGGAAGCGCGCTTTCCGGCCGTTTGGTTTCGCTCGGTTCACCGTGACCATCAACCGAATTTGGAAAGGACTTCCCTATGAGCGGCCCCCGACCAGTCCGAGCCCCGCGAGGTACTGAACTCTCCTGCAAAGGGTGGGGACAGGAAGCCGCCCTGCGCATGCTCATGAACAACCTGGATCCTGAGGTCGCCGAACGTCCCGATGACCTCGTTGTTTACGGAGGAACCGGCAAGGCCGCTCGATCGTGGGAGGCATTTGATGCCATCGTTGCGACCCTGCGCAGGCTCGAGAACGACGAGACCCTGCTCATTCAGTCTGGGAAGCCAGTCGGGGTGTTTCGCACCCACGAATGGGCGCCGCGGGTTCTGCTCGCCAACTCGTTACTGGTGCCGGAGTGGGCGACCTGGGATGAGTTCCGGAGGCTGGAGGATGCCGGTTTGACGATGTACGGTCAGATGACGGCCGGTTCGTGGATCTACATCGGAACCCAGGGCATCCTCCAGGGCACCTACGAAACGTTTGGCGCGATCGCCGACAAACGTTTCGGGGGCACGCTGGCCGGCACCATCACACTTACTGCCGGCTTGGGCGGGATGGGCGGAGCTCAGCCGCTCGCAGTAACCATGAATGAAGGGGTGGCGTTGTGTGTCGAAGTTGATGCTCACCGAGCGGGCCGTCGTCTCGAAACCCGATATCTCGATGTGATCGCCGACAACCTCGACGACGCAATCTCTCGCTGCCTGACCGCGCGCGATGAACGTCGGCCCCTATCGGTCGGGCTGGTAGGGAATGCGGCGGATGTCTTGCCCCGCCTGCTTGAGCTGGACTTCCCGGCCGATATCGTGACCGACCAGACCTCCGCGCATGATCCGATGAGCTACGTCCCGAACGACCTGACCATTGAAGCAGCGATGCAGATGGGCGACGAAGCGCCACAGGAACTCATCAGGCGGGCCCGAGTGGCCATGGCTCGCCATTGTGCGGCGATGGTTGGTTACCTCGATCGTGGCGCTGAGGTCTTCGACTACGGAAACAGCCTGCGGACCGAGGCACGGCTCGGAGGGTTCGAGCGAGCTTTCGACTATCCGGGGTTCACCCCCGCCTACATCCGTCCCCTCTTTTGCGAAGGGAAGGGGCCGTTTCGTTGGGTGGCGCTGTCCGGTGACCCGGCGGACATCGCCGCGACCGACCGGGCGGTCCTCGAGGAGTTCCCCGACGACGCCGGCCTGGCTCGCTGGATCACGATGGCGTCGGAACGGGTGGCCTTTCAAGGATTGCCGAGCAGGATCTGCTGGCTGGGGTACGGCGAACGTCGTCGCCTCGGCCTGCGCTTCAATGACATGGTCCGTTCCGGCGAGCTGTCAGCGCCCATTGTCATCGGACGTGACCACCTTGACTCGGGATCCGTGGCGTCTCCCTACCGGGAGACGGAGGCCATGCTTGACGGATCGGATGCCATCGCCGATTGGCCGATTCTCAATGCCTTGGTCAACACGTCGAGTGGGGCGTCCTGGATCAGCGTCCATCACGGGGGCGGCGTCGGTATCGGCCGTTCCATTCACGCCGGCATGGTCGTCGTGGCTGATGGAACCGACCTGGCTGCGCAGCGACTCGACCGGGTGCTGACTTCCGATCCCGGCACCGGCGTCATGCGCCATGCCGATGCCGGTTACGCGATTGCCAGGGACGTCGCGGAACGTCGTGGCATCGACCTTCCGATGATCACCCCGTGAAAGAGTGGTTCGCACCATACGCGTGGCTGGGAGGTCCGGACTTCTCCAGAGACGTGTTGGTCGCCACAGACGGAGGGGCGATAGCTTCAGTTGATTGTGGCATGAATCCCGGACCAGCAACGGTGAGACTCAATGGGATCCTGCTCCCCGGCTTGGCCAACGTGCATTCGCACGCCTTTCACCGGGTCATCAGGGGAAGAACCCACGAATCCAGTGGTGATTTCTGGCAGTGGCGCACCGCGATGTATGCCGTCTCCCAACTTCTCGAACCGGACTCCTATCGCCATCTGGCCACAGAGGTGTTCGGCGAAATGCTTCGAGCAGGTATCACCTCAGTTGGAGAGTTCCATTATTTGCACCACCAGCGAGATGGGCGCCCGTATGGCGAGCCGCATGCCATGGAACGGGCTCTCATGGGCGCAGCTGATGATGCCGGTATCAGAATGACCCTTCTCGATACGTGCTACCTGGCCTCAGATGTCCATGGAGCGCCGCCAGTCGGCGCGCAAAAGCGGTTCGCCGACGCATCCGCCGATGACTGGTCGATGCGAGTTCTTGAGTTGGAGAGCGTGATCAAGTCGCCGACGATCAGGCTAGGCGTGGCCGCCCACAGCGTGAGGGCCACGCCGCGTGCCGCCCTCGAAGCGGTAGCGGAGACGGCGACAACCCTGGACTGTCCGGTGCATGTGCACGTGTCAGAGCAGCGTGCGGAGAACGACGCCTGCCTGGCCGAACATGGAATGACTCCCACCCAGCTCTTGAGCGCCTCCGGGTTGCTTACCGGGGCCACGACTGCCATCCACGGCACCCACCTCACTAACGACGACCTACAGATCCTGGCCAAAGCCGGCACCGGAGTCTGCTTTTGCCCAACCACCGAACGTGAACTCGGTGACGGAATCGGTCCGGCCCGCGAGCTACGCGATCTTGGAGTTCCCCTCTCGCTCGGCACCGACAGCAACGCAGTGGTGGACCTCCTCGAAGAGGCTCGCTCACTGGAACTCAATGACCGGTTGCGTCTGGAGCGTCGGGCGATCCACTCCCCCGTCGCTCTTCTTCACAGTTCCACCACTACCGGATTGGCGGCGTTGGGCTGGGGGACCCATGAGCCGCTTGGGGTCGGCTCGCCAGCCGATTTCCTGTGTGTCGCCGCCGGAACCGACTCAGAGACCTTCGAGGCATCTGACGGTCTTGGTGCCTTCCTGTTCTCGGGTCCGTCATCGGTCACCGACGTCGTTGTGGGCGGACGCTACGTGGTCAAGGACGGACTCAACCAGAACGGGCAGTCGAGGGCAGGTCTAGCCACAGCGATCCGGGGATTCCTGCGATGACCTATGACCTTCTACTCACGCACGCCTCGGTCGCCACGATGCGGCCGGACAGTGCCCCGTACGGGCTGATCCGCGACGCCTCAATCGGTATCACCCGCGGGCTCATCTCGTACGTCGGTCCGTATGAACGTGACATGTCCGCCACAATCGTGCGCGACGTGGCCGGACGTCTCATCACTCCAGCGCTCATCGATTGCCACACACATATGATTTTTGGTGGGACCCGCATAGGAGAGTTCGAGGCTCGGCTCGGCGGCAAATCCTATGCCGAGCTTGCCGCTGCGGGCGGCGGGATTGTGTCTACTGTTGAAGCAACCAGGGCCGCCAGCGATGCTGCTCTGTTCGATGGGGCGGCCGAACGGATGGGCTGGATGCTGCGCAGTGGCGTCGGGACCATCGAGATCAAATCGGGCTACGGGCTGAACATCGGTGACGAACTGCGCATGTTGCGCGTCGCTCGCCAGCTAGGAACCGCCGGACCTGTGCGGGTTGTTACGTCTCTGCTTGCCGCTCACACTGTGCCACGGGAGTACCGTGGCGACCCGGACCGCTACATCGCTGAAGTATGTGAAGAACTTATCCCTCTGGTCGTTGAGGAGGATTTGGCCGACTCCGTTGATGCCTTTTGCGAGGGAATCGCCTTCTCCAACCAACAGGTTCGCGAGGTGTTCACAGCCGCTCAGCGGGCGGGACTCCCCGTCCGCCTGCACGCCGACCAACTGACCGACGGGCACGGAGCTGCCCTGGCGGCTGAATTCGGCGCCCTTTCCGCCGACCATCTGGAACACGCCAGCGAGGAAGGCCTACGGGCGATGGGAAGCGCAGCGACCGTCGCGGTACTTATCCCTGGGGCTTCGGTCTTTCTCGACGAGACCGACCGTCCGAACATCCCGGCCATGCGCCAGTTCGGCGTTCCGATGGCCGTCTCAACCGACTTGAATCCGGGGACCTCCCCGGTGGCTTCACTTCAAGCTGCCATGTGGCTGGCGACTGCTCGATTTCGGCTCACCCCCGAAGAATCGCTCGCCGGCACCACCAGAAACGCTGCTGCGGCGCTCGGACTGGTGGACACCGGCACCATTGGGCCGGGTATGCGCGCAGACCTGGCGCTTTGGGCAGTTACCGAACCGGCTGCGCTGTCGTACTGGACGGGGGCACCGCTGTGCGAAGCAGTCTGGATTGCCGGGAAGTCCGCGTACGAAGTCGATACCGATGATTAGAACCATCCCGCAAATCGGCGATCCGGTGCTCAGATCCCCGAACCTCGAGGTTTCGATAGAGGCTCTCAACCGTGTCGAGACTCAAACGCTGATTGATGACATGATCGAGACCATGCGTCACGCCGGCGGAGCAGGCATTGCCGCCAATCAGGTAGGTATCAACCTAAGGATCTGCATCATCGGCGTAGAGGCCAACGAGCGCTACCCGTATAAGCCGCCGCTACCGCTGACCGTACTTGTCAACCCGATCGCCGAACAGATCGGATCTGAGATGTATCTGAACAACGAGGGATGTCTGAGTGTTCCCATTCGCGGCGACCTACTACGCATGATGGCTATCAAAGTTCGAGGCTGGGATCGCACCGGTCGACCATTCGAGCAGATCTACCGGGGGCTGAGTGCCGGTACCGTGCAGCACGAGATGGATCACCTGGACGGCAAGCTCATTCTCGACAGGGTCACCGATCCGACTTCCTTGTCAACCTGGGAGAACTTCCGGGTACATGAATATGACCGGTTCGTGGAGCGGATCCAGCCGGTGATTGCCGCCACCGAGCCAAGAACGGAGCC
>Ga0224506_10001498_pt1 | contig 16609 bp, 18 predicted proteins | sample SF_Jan12_sed_USG_2_FD_169108 | JGI IMG/M metagenome (GOLD analysis project Ga0224506, IMG submission 169108) | Sediment microbial communities from San Francisco Bay, California, United States - SF_Jan12_sed_USGS_8_1 | ecosystem: Environmental > Aquatic > Marine > Sediment | place: USA... | reverse complement strand
TATCCTCCACCGAAAGGCTCCTGAAGACCGACGCCTCCTGAGGCAGATAGCCTATACCCTGCCTGGCGCGTTGATGGATGGGTAGATGATCGATACTGGTCTGGTCCAGCTTTATAGTTCCGGAGTCATTCTTGATCAACCCCACTATCATGTAAAAACAGGTGGTTTTACCGGCACCGTTAGGACCTAGTAAACCAACGATATCACCGCTTTCGATATGCAGGGAAACCGATTTCACGACTTCTCTGCCCTTATAGGCTTTGGCCAGTTCAAGAGCCTCAAGGCGGTGTTTCTGCTGATTTTCCAATGTTGAAATTTGCTCACTCACTGCGTTTGTTTTGGCTGGATCACCATTCGTACACGCTCGTCGGGATCGGTACTCGCCGCTTCGATGTGGTCGGTTTCTATATTAATTCGAATACTACTGCTTTCGATGGTATCGCCCTCGTTACTAAAACGTGCATTGCCTTTTAAAACCAGTAGCGACTCGGCTTCGTGGTAATCGAGTTTATCGGCCTGCCCCAGCATTTCATTTTGTTCATCGTCGAGCTGGCGAAAGGTCGCCGGTTTACCGGACATTTCCATTAGAACCAGTTCTTTCTCATCGTTAAAGTGAATCACCAGGCGATCGGAGCGGATGAGTAAACTGCCCTGTGCGAGCCGTACATTACCGGAGTAGATGCTGATGTTTTCGCTATCCCGCACCTCCAGGCTGTCAGCCTCGACCTGGATTGGTTGTTTTCTGTCATTAGATGCGCCGAGCAATGTGACAGGTAACAATGCCAGTGCGAGGGCGACGACAGGTAGACTAACCGTTTTCATTGTAATAAATCGCCTTGGTATTGGTTAGGTGGTAGATATTTTCATCCAGGTCGAATATGGCTTTGTCCGCCATGATGTCGGTATTTTTGCTTTGCAGGCGTACATTATCGACGAATTCCAGGATGTTCTCCTGGTGCTGTAATTCAGCGCGGTCTGCCAGCATTTGCCAGGGCTCCTGGTTACGAAAAACTTTGATTTCGGGGGTTTCCAGCCGGCTGATATCCTGCTGTTTGAAATGCTGTAGGTAAGGGCTGCTTAATTCGTAATCGAGCTTTCCGCTTTTTGCCATCACCCGGTACTTTACCCGGGACAGAAAGTAATCGATATCGACCGGGATTTCGAGCTCGGGTTTGCTTATGCTGGTCGTTGTCTGAGACTGATAAACCCAGCCCGCGGCAATCGCGATCAAACCCGCGCCGAGGACGATGGCAATGCTGGAAATCTTCATCGCAGGTATCCGGTCTGCAAATCATCGAGCAGACCCTGGGAGCGTAATATGAAGTCGGTCGCCTCGCGAACTGCGCCAGAACCTCCGGTGGTGGCAGATATCCAGTCAGCCTGTTGTTTGACAAATTCGTGCCCATTTTGAACCGTCAATGCCAGCCCCGTCCGACTCATTACTGGCAGGTCGGGCAGGTCGTCACCCATGTAGGCGATCTGGTTTTCTGCCAGACCGGTTTTTGCGAGCAGTTTTTTGAATGCGGGACGTTTATCACGATAGCCCTGGTAGATTAGTCTAACGCCCAGATCGCGCATGCGGTGGTTTACCAGGTTCGATTGGCGGCCCGTGATAACGGCGACCTCTATACCGGACTCAAGCAGCATGCGAATACCGAGGCCATCGAGAGAGCTAAAGGTTTTATATTCCCTGCCTTCGTTGTCAAATTGTAAACCGCCATTGGTTAGTACGCCGTCTATGTCAAAGATAACAAGTTTGATTTCGCGCGCTTTCTCTTCTGCAGTGTTCATTAGCCTTCAGTTTCCTATACCACACCAGCTCTTAATAAGTCATGCATGTTTAATGCACCCTGAACCAGTGCATTTTCATCGACGACCATGAGGGCATTGATTTTTTTATCGTGCATTATTTTAAGTGCTTCACTGGCGATTTGTTCGGCTTTAATAGTGATGCAGTTTGCTGTCATAAACTCGCTGACCAACGCTGTTTCGATGTTTGGCATATTTTCGAAAGTACGGCGTAGATCGCCATCGGTGTAAATGCCTGCCAGCCTGTTTGTTTCCGGGTCGATAACCCCGGCCATCCCCAGTCCCTTTGCGGTCATTTCCAGCAGGGTTTGTTTGAGGTTGGCATGGCTATTGACCAATGGGATAGCGTCACCGGTATGCATAATATCACTAACCCGCAACAGTAATCGGCGCCCAAGGTTTCCGCCTGGATGAGAAAGTGCAAAATCCTCCTCGGTGAAACCGCGTACTTCAAGCACTGCGACGGCTAGCGCGTCGCCCATGGCCAGAGAGGCAGTGGTACTCGATGTCGGAGCCAGACCGAGAGGACAGGCCTCTTTGCTGACACTGACATCCAGATTGATATCGGCGGCCCTGGCTAGAGTTGAAACGGGTTTTCCAGTCAGGGAAATCATCGGGATTCCCAGGCGTTTGAGCAGCGGTAGCAACAGGGTTATTTCACTGGTTTCACCGGAGTTGGAGAGGGCGATAACCGTATCCTCTGCGGTGATCATCCCGAGATCGCCGTGGCTGGCTTCGCCGGGGTGCATGAAAAAAGCCGGTGTTCCAGTGCTCGCCAGGGTGGCGGCAATTTTATTACCAATATGCCCGGATTTTCCCATGCCGGTAACAACGACGCGCCCTTTGCAGTTCAGGATCAGATCGCAGGCGCGATCAAAATTGTCATCGAGGCGTTTGATTAGTGCTGCGATAGCTTCAGATTCGGTCTTGAGAACCGCCAGACCCAGTTGTTTATATGCGTGTTTGGTCATGAGTTACGCAGCGATTTCTTTATTAACATCCCAGCCCGGGAAAACCAAAACTGCAGGATGACATTTTAATGCTCTGGCTAATACTTTTGCTCTTTCAACACCTAAATTGACTTTATCGTGCTCTATAGCTGAAATAGTTGATTGTGGAATGCCGGTAAGTGCAGCCAGCTCATTTTGACTCAATTCCTGTAACTCACGAATAATACGAACAGATTCTCCAATAGATACATCTGTTCTATGTTGAGCTTCCTGGTAATCTTTCATATTACTTTCTCCGGTAATCATGGGTCGTTACTTTGATTACTTTTACATAAAGTTGTTCGTTTTCGATTTTGTATATTATACGGTATTGAATATTGAGACGAGATGAACGATAGCCTTTCCATTCACCATGCAAGGCTTCATCAATAAAACCCTTGATTTGCTTTAGTCCGGCAGGGCCTGATATTGCTACGATATCCTTCCATTTCTCATATCGCTTAAGGATATCAACAGGTAATGATTCCAGCCCCTTTAATGCACTTTTATGCTCATATATTACCCACATACCAAATATAGTATATATACCATAAATACTATATCAAGTTTTTAATACGTAATGGCCTGAGTCGTTAAACCGTTGTTCACTCACTATATTGATTTCTTCGATTAATGGTCAATTTGTTACCACTTCGAAGTATAAATATAACTGGTAAATAACAAAGCAGCCGAGTAATAAAATACCTTTAAAGCGGGTCAAATAATGTGGAGCAGACATTGGGAAGCGAGACAGTATATAGATTAATAGCGTTATAGCCGCGACCACAGGTAAATCGCGATACAAAACTTTTTCGTCGATACTGAAGCTGGTAAGCATCGCCGGAATACCGATAACCGCCAGTGAGTTAAACAGGTTCGATCCAATTACATTGCCGATAGCAAGATCTGCCACGCCTTTTTTCAGGCTCGAGATCGAAGCCGCGAGTTCGGGCAGGCTGGTGCCTAGCGCGACGATGGTGAGGCCGATGATTAGTTCGCTGACACCCAGTGCAGTTGCTACATTGGTAGCTCCCCAGACCAGTATCTTCGAGCTGCCGACGAGCACGACCAGGCCGAGAAGCACCCAGCCGGTGGCCGCTCCGAGAGGCATCAGTTCGTTGCTGCCTGCTTGATTTTCTGAATCGTTTTCTGATGCTTTGGTGACACCGTTGTTACGGTGTATATCGATCATATACCAGAGCATGATCAGTAATAGTGTCAGTAACATGATGCCGTCGACAAAATCGAGTTGCAGGTCAAACAGGCACCAGATCATAACCAGGGTGGCTATGAGTAATAGCGGGTATTCGCGTTTGAGAACGTCCTTATCGACCGGTATTACGGTGAGTATAGCGGTTACACCCAGAATCAAACCGATATTGGCGATATTGGAGCCGAGTGCATTACCGATTGCCAGATTAGGTGTATCTTCGAGCACTGCGATAATCGAAACCAGTATTTCTGGTGCCGAGGTACCAAAGCCGACAATGGTGATACCGATAATTAAAGATGAAACGCCAAGATGTTCAGCAATGGCAGTCGCACCATCAACGAACTGATCGGCACTCCATATCAGTAGCGCCAGGCCCACGGCGATGGCTGCGAGGGAAAGCAGCATATGATCAGGTCGCTAAAACGTATCAGTCGAAGTAAACAGGCCTACGCGTAAATCTTTCGCCGAGTAGATTTCTCGACCGTCGACTTCCATCGTGGCGTCGCCAATTCCCATCACCAGTTTACGCATAATGACGCGTTTCATATTGATGCGATAGGTGACCTTTTTAGCCTCGGGAAGTACCTGACCAAAATATTTAACTTCCCCGGCGCCGAGTGCTCGACCATGACCGGGGCCGCCTTTCCAGCCCAGAAAAAAACCGATTAGCTGCCACATGGCATCTAGTCCAAGGCAGCCCGGCATCACTGGATCGGTTTCGAAATGACATTTAAAAAACCACAGCTCGGGATTAACGTCGAGTTCGGCAATGATCTCGCCCTTGTCAAATTCGCCGCCATCTTCGGTGATGCTCACTATCCGGTCAAACATGAGCATCGGGGGCAGAGGAAGCAGTGCATTGCCTTCGCCAAATAATTCGCCTTTGCCGCAGCCGATAAGCTCGTCATAGGAAAAACTGTTTCGATCTGTATGTGCTTTTGTCATATCGCATAGATTTAGGGAAACTGGCTGCGAACACTAACGATTATGAGAAGATTTTGCCAGTAAAATGTCAGGAATCTGAGAAAAATCTACCGATTCACAGGCATTGTTTAATGTACTGTTCCAACAGTGGATTATTAGAGGTATATTCAATCCTCGCTAGATAGACAGAAAAAGAATTATGGTACTTTTTTACCTGAATCGAGTCAGGTACAGTTCAGGTTAACCAGGGAATAATACGACACATGATATTCAAATCATTCATAACATCCGTGATTTCAGTATTGCTGTTAACACCGCAAATGCTGTTGGCGCAATCACCCTTAAGTCTCGATCGAGCGATCGAGCTCGCTTTGGCGCATGATCCCCGGGTTGAGGAGAAAGAAGCTTTTGTGCGCCAGGCGCAGGGTTTACTGGCTGAAGCCGAAGGCTCTGGCGGCCTGCGTTACGGGGTCGACACCTTTGTTGCGTTAACCACCGATGTGGAAGGCGGATTTTATGAAAATGGACAAACCACCTGCACAGGCAGTTGCACGCCACGAGACGATGTTTTCAATTTTGATGAAGGTATTTCACTATGGGGTGGGTTAACTTTCAGCATCATTAAGCCGCTAGCAACTTTCGGTCGATTAGAGAGTTATCAGAATGCCGCCCAGCACAATATTCTGGTCAAACAACAGGATGTCGAGTTACAGCGCGATAGCATTCGGCTTGATGTGGTGCGTGCTTATTACGGTTATTTGACTGCAAAGGATAGCCGCCTGTTACTCGAAGATACCCGCAAGCGACTGGAATCGGCGTTGGAGCTGGTGCGAGGGTGGCTGGAAGAAGACGCAGGTACAGTCAGTCAGTCGGACAGATATGCGTTGGAGTCCGGCCTGGGCCTGATTGATAATTATCTTTCTGAGGCGGCCGCTCTGGAAACCATTGCCATGGCGGGTTTAAAGGTATTAACCGGAATTGAAAGCGATACCGTCGAACTCGAAGAACCCCGATTAAGTTTAGTGACTTTGCCCGATCGAGACCTCGAAGAGTGGACTCAGTTAGCGTTCGACAACCGCCCGGAGTTTAAGCAGGTTGAAGCGGGTCTGGCAGCAAGACGAGCACTCGTCGAAGCCAGTCGGTCGGAGAGTAAGCCCATCGTTTTTGCCGGTGTTGCAGGAACCTTCGCCTATGCCCCGGGCAGGGATACGCTCGATAACCCCCATGTATTCGATAACTTCAATCATGCCGCCGTGTCACCTTTGCTGGGTATGCGTTGGCAATGGGAGCAGGGCGCTCAACCGGCTCGCGTGGCGCAGGCGCAGGCAGAGCTCGATGCCCTGATTCAAAAAGCCTCGTTTGCTCGCAACGGCATTCCTTTTCAGGTGCAGGAGCAATACGTGATGATGCACTCGAAGTACAAATCGGCACAGGCCATGCGCAGCAGTGCAAAATCGGCCCGACGCTGGATGATAGCGGCATACGCCGATTTCGAAGCAGGCCTGGAAGAGGCATCAAAAATCCTGACCGCAATGCAGGTATATGTACTGGCTTATGCCGAATACCTCAAGGTGGTGAATGACTACAACAATCATGTGTCGAAATTACAAAGCGTTAGTGGAGTTTATGAATGAAAAATATTATCGGATTATTTATTGGATTGTTTCTGATGAGCAGCGGGTATGCCAACGAGGTTGGTCCGGAACAGCTGATTAAAAATACTGCCGACCATGTTCTCAGTGAAATCAGGGCGAATTCCGCCGCCTATCGAGACGACCCGAATAAGCTATACAGTATGGTGAACGAGGTGGTGTTACTCCATTTCGATTTTATAGCGATGACTGATCTTGCCCTGGGGCGCTATAAAAATAAAGTCGATGCCAGCCAGAAACAATTGATAGCAGAAGAATTCCGTGTGTTGCTGGTGCGAACCTACGGCAAGGCTCTACTCGAATACAATGAAGAAGTCATCGTCTACCTGCCGATGGAAGGTTCCGAGGCCGACGGCGATGTCACCGTCAAAATCGAAATTGAGCAGGCCGGGGGATTCCCGATTCCGCTGAATTATAGTCTTAAACAGAGCGATCAGGGCTGGAAGGTGTACGATATTAGTGTCGACGATATCAGTCTGGTGACCAATTACCGGTCGAGTTTTGCCCGCCATATTAAGAAAAATGGTGTCGAAGGTCTGGTTAAAGTCTTACATGAACGCAATCAGGAAGAGTGAAGTCAGGAAGAGCAAAGGAGTTCACATTCCGGCCTTATAGCCATTAAGTAACATCTACATTCCGGGCGGGCTTCTGCTAGAATAGCCGCCTTTTTAAACGCCCATAGAATCGTCGGTAGTCGCCAATGAATAAATTGATCATCAAGGGTGGGGTTCCACTATCGGGGCAGGTCCGTGTTTCGGGTTCGAAAAACGCGGTTTTGCCCATATTAGCCGGTACTCTGCTCTCTAGCGGCCCAGTCGTGGTTCGCAACGTACCTCATTTGCACGACGTTACCACCACCATGGAATTGCTCGGACGCATGGGTGTTTCGATTACCATCGGTGAAAAGATGAGTATAGAAATAGACCCGTCTACCATCGAAAATACCTTTGCGCCTTACGATCTGGTAAAAACCATGCGGGCTTCCATACTCGTATTGGGGCCATTACTGGCTCGATACGGTACCGCTGAAGTGTCGCTACCGGGTGGTTGCGCGATTGGTGCTCGACCTGTCGACATGCATCTCTCCGGGCTAGAGGCCATGGGTGCGTCGATAACTGTCGAGGAAGGCTATATCAGGGCTAAAGTAGACCGTCTCAAGGGCGCGAGAATCGTCATGGAGCAGGTTACGGTAACCGGTACCGAAAATTTGATGATGGCAGCCGCGCTCGCCGATGGTACTTCTGTTATCGAAAATGCTGCTCGCGAACCCGAAGTGGTCGACCTGGCCGACTTTATCAATGCCATGGGTGGCAGGATCGAAAACGCGGGCACCGATACCATTACCATCCACGGAGTAGAGACCCTGAATGGTTGCGATTACACCGTATTACCCGACCGCATCGAAACCGGTACTTATCTGGTCGCAGCAGCGATAACCGGGGGCAAAGTGTTGATTAAGCACACCGATCCAACGTTGCTCGATGCAGTACTGGCGAAGTTAACCGAAGCGGGTGCGGTAATCGATGTCGGTGAAGACTGGATAGAACTCGATATGGAAGGCAAAAAGCCGCGTGCGGTGAATATCAGGACGGCACCATATCCCGGTTTTCCAACCGACATGCAGGCTCAGTTTTGTGCCCTGAATGCAGTCGCCGAAGGCACTGGTTCGGTCACCGAGACAGTATTCGAAAACCGTTTTATGCACATACAGGAAATTATTCGCCTGGGTGCCAACGTGCATGTCGAAGGGAATACAGCGATTATTAAAGGTGTTAACGATCTTGATGGTGCACCGGTTATGGCAACCGATTTGCGCGCCTCGGCGAGTTTGATTCTGGCCGGACTGGTTGCCAGAGGTGAAACCGTGGTTGATCGGATATATCATATCGACCGGGGTTACGACCATATCGAAGAGAAACTCGCCTGCCTGGGTGCTCAAATCCAACGTGTACCAAATTAAAGCTTTCCTAATCAATATTTTTAGAAAATAACATGTCTGGTGATGGTTTAACTATAGCGCTCGCCAAAGGGCGCATTCTTGCGGAAACACTACCGTTGCTGGCGCGAGCCGGCATCGAGCCCATAGACGACCTGTCAACCAGCCGGAAGCTGGTCTTTGAGACCAATCATGCCCACATTAACCTGGTGTTAATCCGCTCCTCTGATGTACCGACTTATGTGCAATATGGCGCGGCCGATCTGGGTATCGCTGGCAAGGATGTATTGCTGGAGCATGGTGGTGAAGGCTTATACGAGCGCGTTGATCTAAAAATAGCCGCTTGCAAATTGATGACTGCCGGCTTTGTCGATAAAGCCCTGCCCAGGGGGCGGCTCAAGGTGGCCACCAAGTATCCTGCTATTACCCGCAAGTATTTCCTTGAGCATGGGCGCCAGGTCGAAGTCATAAAGCTCTATGGATCAATGGAGCTGGCTCCGATAGTCGGTCTGGCCGATTTAATCGTCGACCTGGTTGATACCGGCAATACGCTCAAAGCTAATGGCCTGGTGCCGTTAGAGCATATTATGGACATTAGTTCGAGATTGATTGTGAATCGCGCCTCCCTGAAGATGAAAAACCAGCTCATCAAGGAGCTGGTTACCAGCATTGAGCAGGCAGTTGAATGATAAAAATCAGACGTTTAAATAGCGGCGATTCCAGCTTCTGGCCACAGTTAAAAGAACTTCTGGCCTGGGAAGCGGTTTCCGACGATGCCGTCTTCGCCTCGGTCAACAATATACTCAAGTCGGTGCGTAGTCGCGGTGATGCGGCAGTGATGGAATTTACCGCACAGTTCGACGGCTTGAAAGTAGAGTCGATGGGCGAGCTGGAAATGCCACTGAGCCGGCTGCAAACCGCTTACGATAACCTTGATGGTCAACAGCGCCATGCACTCGACCAGGCAGCGGTAAGAATCCGTAGTTACGCCGAACACCAGAAACTGGAGTCCTGGGAATATACCGAAGCCGATGGTACCGTATTAGGCCAGCAGATATCGCCGCTGGATCGTGCCGGTCTTTATGTCCCCGGCGGTAAAGCGGCCTACCCATCGTCGGTGCTAATGAATGCCATTCCGGCCCATGTTGCAGGTGTCGAAGATCTAATTATGGTCGTACCGACCCCGCAGGGTGTGGTGAATGACCTGGTACTCGCCGCGGCCTATGTTGCTGGTGTTAATCGGGTGTTTACCATCGGCGGCGCACAAGCGGTCGCGGCACTGGCTTATGGCACCGAAACTATCCCCGCTGTCGATAAGATAGTCGGTCCCGGTAATATTTACGTCGCCACCGCCAAGCGCATGGTGTTTGGTGCGGTCGGTATCGACATGGTAGCCGGGCCATCGGAAATCCTGGTGGTCTGCGATGGCAAGACTGATCCCGACTGGATCGCGATGGATTTGTTCTCTCAGGCCGAACACGACGAAGACGCGCAGGCGATTCTGGTCTCCGACGATGTCGCGTTTCTGGACCAGGTGCAGGCGAGCATCGATAAGCTCATCGAAGCAATGCCGCGCAAGCCGATTATCGATACTTCGCTGACTGCTCGAGGGGCTCTGATAGCAGTATCCGATATGGATGAAGCCGTCGAAGTGGCGAATTATATCGCCCCGGAACATCTCGAATTGTCGGTCGACAATGCAGAAACAATGGCGCGTTCAATCCGTCACGCCGGTGCTATTTTTATGGGGCGCTATACCGCCGAGGCCTTAGGCGATTACTGCGCCGGGCCAAATCATGTGTTACCTACTTCAAGAACCGCCAGATTTTCCTCGCCACTCGGCGTGTATGATTTTCAGAAACGTTCGAGTTTGATCGGCTGTTCGGCTGCGGGCGCCTCGGAGCTGGGTAAAGTCGCTTCTGTGCTGGCGCATGGCGAAGGGCTGGTCGCGCACGCGCGTTCGGCGGAGTATCGGGTTAAGTAGGTTATAGGTGTCGGAGTCTTTGGCTCCGACACCAGGTATTAATTAGCCCCCAAAGCCTATTTCCTCAGCTATGCCATCCGGTGGTTCAGGCGACGCGTTGTCCCTGATTTTGACTATATTACCTATTTCGAGCAGGCCGAAAAATGTACTGGCGTCGGATAGTCCGTAGTTTGTTGTAGCGTCGACCGTATGGGTTATCCCTAGAATCTTAATTGAGGCATTAGGGATGAAATCTTCTACACTTCCTTTAATTTCTGTGTCTTCCAATTCTCTTCGTTTTACGTTAGTCGCAATAACAGATCCATCGACTTCAATCGCTTTGACGATTACATAGTCGGCATCGGTTAAGTCAGCTAATGTAATGTCGCCCAATGCGTCGTCCTCCAGGCGAGTTTGATCGTCGGTGTTGACAATTATTACGCCATCAATATATTGAAGTTGAAATTGATTATCTCCTGGGCCAATGAAAGCTACCTCTGCTTTTAGCTCTATTGATCCCTCACGTAGCTCGACTTCATCAGCAAACAAAATACCGCCGACTATGCTGCCATCGACTTCTACTTTGACGCCGTCTTCAATAATAGAATTTGAAGGGTAGAGAATAGCATTTCCGGCATCTACAGTCTGAGAACCTATTGAAAACTTACCCAGTCCATTCGAATTCGAAACAATACCCTGTAAACTAATTTCACCCACGTCACTGCCAAAGCCGCTGTCCTCGTCTTCGATTTCGTTGGCAAGTATTGCTTCTGCATTCTGATAATAAGTACCCGATACCTCAATAAAATCACCATTGGCAAGGGTGCCACTAGATGTATTAATTATCGGATTTGCACTCATATCTATCGTAAGGCCGTTGACAGAAAACGAAGAATCCTGGTTGACAAATCCATCTACGGTTCCTTTCAGTTCAACCTGTGATGGTGATGTGGCCGAGGCCGACAGTACTCCTTTACCTTCTACAAAAGTAGCGCGAACACTTGAATTGAATGAGATAAATCCACTAACTTCGACAAGTTGATCCTGAACGAGCGGGAAACTGGTGCCTTTAAGCCTTGTAGATATTTCATCAACAATAATCGTTTGGCCGAATATATCGAATGACATTTGGCCCCCACCTAAATCGAGAGGATTATTTACCGGCCCCTCAATCTCATTATCATAAACAACCCTGCTAGCGGTGCCAGTCGAGCCATTGGCGTCAGTAGAGCCATAGATTCTGGCTACCATTCCTTCTGTCAGCCCTGCGCTGACAGCTTCGGGCTGACTATTATAAATCTCCCCATCCACCTCAAACTGAGCACTATCCGTATTAAACTTAACTCCATTAACATAAACACTACCAAACGCAGTAATCTCCCCGGAGGTAATCCCAGTCCCGCCAATACCGGCTACGATAACGTCTCCGCCACAGGAAACCATGAGCGAGCAAACCAGAGCAGTTGCCAGTTTGCGTGATTGATTTAGTCGGAAAAATTTATTCATAGTGTTCATGATGATTCCTGATCAGCTGGAGTCGACTCGTGATAAAAGAGGCTGACACTTAGCTCGACCGCTTCTTCGTTCTCATCCTCAGATTCATGTTGGGAAAGATAAAGGTCCACCTCTTCGAGGAAGGCCTGGCCTTTGCGTTGGGTGAATTGTTTTATTTTGGGGATTGCATCTACCGGTATTCTCGGGTTTGAAGCTTTACGTTGAAAATGCAGGTTTTGCGTCGATGCGGTAATGTTGTGATTGATGGTTTCAATCAATTGCTGGGTATCAGTGCCTAGAATGGTCAGTTTTTCTGCCGGGTCATCCGATGGCAGATAGGCGTGGCTTAAGAGCCGGACTTTAGCGTTGCCATCGACAGAGATATTTCCAGACTCGGTGAGCGCTTTTTGCATGGCTGCGACGGGCATGTCTCCGCTATATTTTTTGACCAGGCTGGTGAAAGAGTGGCTTCCTTCCATATCCAGGTCTCTGGTTGAACCATCAGCTCGAAGATAGTCTGGATCATTAATCCAGCCGCCGATGACGCGGATACTGCGGTTATACTGCTTGCTGCCAGTTTTTGTTTGACTGGCGTCGAGTTCATTCAGTTTCTTGACTTCCTTTCTATTAAGGCCGGTCAGTATCGCAACATTGGATACGGTCTGTTTTTTCCCACCAGGGGTGAAATTTCTGAAGGCGACATCGACGAAACACTTTCTTGCGATCTGATCAAACTCTCCATAAGACATACCGTTACGCAGCATGGTCCTAATGAGCGCGGTGAGGATCTTACTCAGCGCATTGTTTAATGTTTCTCGAATAGTTGACATAAGTACCCGGATTATTCTTGCTGAAACTAGCTCTCAAAGAATCCAATCATATAGTAGCCAAGTATAACAGATTTCTTATATTAAAAAGGGATAAAATTCCCAAAAAAATGATTTTTACGGCCGTTCGGTCGCGTGCATAGAAACCGTAAACTGTTGTGACCCTCTATACAGGGTTACCTCGATGATATCACCGGGCCTGTGTCGGGTGATTTTTTTCAGCAGGTCACGAATGTCATTGACTGCTTCGCGATTGACGGCAACGATGATATCACCTGCACGGATCCCCGCTTTGTCCGCCGGGCTGTCGATGAAGACTCCGACGATAAGAGCGCCAGCGATATTAGGGTTACCGGTTGCCATTGCCGCTTTGGCGGTAATTCGTGTCCCTTCTACCCCGAGCCAGCCACGGGATACTTTTCCCTGCTCGATAATTTGCTGCTTTATGTCGAGCACGATAGATACCGGGATAGCGAAACCAATGCCCTGGGAGCCGCCGGACTGGCTGAAAATTGCGGTATTAATGCCGATTAATTTTCCTTCCGCGTTCACCAGTGCCCCGCCTGAATTGCCGGGGTTGATCGCGGCATCGGTTTGAATGAAGTTTTCGAAGGTATTCAGCCCGACGCGGTTTCTGCCGGTAGCACTGATAATACCCATGGTAACGGTTTGCCCGACATTTAACGGGTTGCCAATTGCCAGCACTACGTCGCCAACCCGAATCGGCTGAGTTTCAGCAATCTTGATCGGGCTTAAGCCATTGACTGGAATGTGCAGAACGGCGAGATCGGTTTCGCGGTCTTCTCCGACAAGCGTCGCCTGGCTACCGCGACCGTCGGGCAGGGCGACGAGAATCTCATCGGCGCCATTGATGACATGCTGGTTGGTGACAATATAACCATCGTGACTGACTATCACGCCGGAGCCGAGGTTGGTTTCGGTCTCGCTGCGCTGACGACGTTGTAGCTGGTCGCCGAAAAACTGTTTGAAAATGGGATCGTCAAGCAAAGGATGCGGTTTGCGATTGATGGTTTTTGATGTGTAAATAGTGACCACTGACGCCGAGGATGAAGCAACCGCATCAGCATAGGACTTGACTGTTGAATCGGTAACGGGTGAAGTTTGAACCTGGCTATCCCGGCCGAAAATATCTGATCTCAAATCATCCGCTTGCCAGAGCACATAAAGAGCCGCAAGGCCCAGGCCGATCAGGCTGAACTGGATGATAAAACCAATGGCTTTGATTAATTTCATGCGTGGATAATATCACAGCGGAAGTCAGTTCAAGACGGGATTTGAGGGATTGTGAGTGTAGTGGAGAATTAAGAAAAGGTGGCTCTTGCGAGCCACCCAATTTAGCAGGTAATTGTTGTTAGTCGTCTTCTAGTTCTATTTCGATTTGAGCGGCTATTGATGATCCAGCATCGAAGCGCAGGTCGACAATGTCATTGGGTCCATCAGTGGTGTCGTCGTTATCGTCAATTCTTGTCAAGAAAGAGGTAGCATCTCCAGCAGTATAAAGAATATCTTCGATTTCAAGTTGAGTAGAGTTATCTACCGTTTTGGTAATGCCCAGTACGGTGATAGTCATTCCGGACTCGTCAGCACCATCGAGGTTAACTGCAGCTCGTATTTCGTTTCGCTGATCAGCATCTTCGGGACGGATACTGGTCGCTAGCACTACGGGGTTGACTGAACCATCATCTGTCCGAATGCCTCTAACTTCAACACCTGTCGCGTAAGTTCCACCTAGTAGATCAGCCAGCTGCAGGCCATTCATGTCAGTGGTATTACTAGTGGTGACTGTGATAATTCCGTCGAAGAAAGTGAAAGTCCCATCGAAGTTATCGGCTGGCGTCGCAGTGATGCGTACCCGGTTACCGCGGCCCTTAATATTGTTGCTGATCAACAGACCTCCTGAATTATAGCCTTCCGCTTCAACCCGGACTCCGTTAATCAAATCAACTGATCCGATAAGACCATCTTCCCATTCGACGAAGCTGTCCAGCTTGATACAGGTTTCGCCCACTACATAATCAGCGCCTGTCGGGCAGCCCGTTGTATCAGTGCTGACTACACCTTCAGCTTCAGCTTCATGGCCTTCGATGAGACCATCCATCAAGTCGTCTTCGAGCTCTACTATATTAGCGCTATATGTATTGGGGGATACGAGTGTTGGGTTAAAATGGACCTCGACATAATCTCCCTCGGCAACGACAGTTGAACCATTATAGAGATAGGTATTGCCGCGCACTGTCAGTGAAATTCCCGGATCGACCGTTTCTACACGGCCTTTAATCTCGTCTATACCATCACCATCATTATCTACTTTAATAAACGTCGCTTCGATAGTGGTGTTGTTTAACCAGAAACCGGAGATTTCATAGCGGGTATCTGGAGTCAGGATCTGGTCGGTTATAATCGCGACGCCGTTAATGATGTTGCCCGCAATTGCCGCACCCTCGATCTCAGCCTCATATTCGACTTCTTCAGCAGTTCCAGATATACCATCATCATTACGGTGGCCGCGCAGGCTGACTACTTTACCGATATCGTCTGGGGTAAAAGTGGCTTTGGGCTCGTCGTCATCCGAATAAGAACCACCCGATGGCGTCGCATACTCAACCCCGTTCACCCAGATACTGCCAATCGCTGTAATAACACCTTTAGCAACAACCGGGGTGCTAGTGGAGGAGCTGCCACTGCCACCACCACAAGCTATCAGCGTGCTGACGAGGCCCGTAACTGCCAGCCCTCTAATTGTTAGTTCTTTTGTTTTCATGAGTGATTTCTCCACTAATCGGTTAGTTTCTGGTTGGTAGATTGTTTTGTTTGATTTGTTTATTTGGGAATATATTCCCATAAAAATAATTCGTCAAGCAAATGTTTGAAATAAATTTTGCATTCCGATGGCATAAAAACGGGTAATATTGTGCTTTGATCAGATTTGGATTCTTCAGGGGTATCGGTAATGCTGTTAAAAGATCTGTGTAAATTTTGTGACGATTATCTGCATGTTGGAGAGTTTGCTGACTATTGTCCCAATGGTTTACAGGTGGAATCGACAGACGAGGTTAGTCATATCGTCTGTGGTGTTACGGCTAGCCTCGACTTGATTGAGGCGGCTATTGATGTCGGTGCCGACACCTTGTTGGTGCATCATGGTTACTTCTGGAAAGGTGAGTCACAGGCGATCAGTGGCTTTAAGGGGAGGCGTATTCGCGCTTTGATCAAAAATAATCTCAATTTAATCGCCTATCATTTGCCTCTGGATGCGCATCCGGAGGTTGGAAATAATGCGCAGCTCGCCAGGGTCATGGGTTGGTCGGTTGAGAAAAGCTTTGGCAGTATCGGTAGCCACGACCTTGTTCTGAGCGGGTCGCTGGCCTCAGCCACTAGCCTGGATGAATTAAGCGAGTCTATAGCATCGCGCCTCGATACGGACCCGCTGGCTATTGCATGTGGTGATAAACCGGTTAGCCGTATTGCCTGGTGCACCGGAGCGGCGCAATCTTACATCGAAGAAGCAGCTGAACACGGTGTCGATGCATTCATTAGCGGTGAGGTCTCTGAGCATACTTTTCATTTCGCCAGGGAAGCGGGGATTCATTATATTGCCGCCGGCCACCATGCTACGGAGCGTTATGGTGTGCAGGCATTGGCCGCGCTATTGAGGGAGCGTTTCAATCTTCGCCAGCAGTTTATCGATATACCGAATCCTGTTTGATAAATTAATCTGCCAAATGGCTGATTTAATTCTTCATTGCTCTCGACGAAAAAGTGATTTTAAGCTATTCTAGCC
>Ga0224506_10001497_pt1 | contig 16627 bp, 10 predicted proteins | sample SF_Jan12_sed_USG_2_FD_169108 | JGI IMG/M metagenome (GOLD analysis project Ga0224506, IMG submission 169108) | Sediment microbial communities from San Francisco Bay, California, United States - SF_Jan12_sed_USGS_8_1 | ecosystem: Environmental > Aquatic > Marine > Sediment | place: USA... | reverse complement strand
TATTTAGGTTAATTGCTATCTCAATCTACATTTATGTCTATATCCACTTAAGTTACAGTCTTTTTTTGATGTTCAAATATAATTATATTAATTTTAATACATTTTGGTATTTTATACCTAAGTTGTTGATAATGATTTTAGGTGTACTTCCAATGGTTGGTATTGGATTTGGTAGTAATGATTATAAGATATCCCAAATTCACTTGTATCGTGTGTTTGATGAGCGTAGATTTTTAACATATTATAAGGAAAGTCTTACTCACTGGGTCCGAGTTTGGTTTCATTTAATTCTTTTGAGCGTCTTTATTGTTGCTCTATTGAGTAAATTGTATTTGAGTAAAATGGATTTGAAAACAACAACTAAATCAAAGGTAATATCGGTTGGTCGTTCAGATATCGTGAAATTTCAACTACTTCATGAATTCTATCATATTGATAGCTTGCTTGGAAATTGGTATGAATTGCAAAAAGATACGATTTCAATTTTAAGCGATTTAAAGAAACAAGAATTTGCCAACGTGGGGTTGATCTCAACATCTAAAGCTCTCCATCAGGCTATAAATACATTTGAAGGTCTACAGCTTAATTATAAAAATAAGGAGAATCAGCTAAATGGCGTGATAAATTCAATAAAAGGATTCTCTAATTTATTCAAATATTCTGATATATTCAATCCAAAGGTTACATTGGAAGAACTTAACAAGTTGAAAAATGATTTAGTAGATACTCAAGATCAGATTGTTAACCAAATAGAAACAATCGAATTGGAGTTAAATAATCAGAAGGTATTTTTTGAACCCTGGGATAAATTACTTGATTTGATACAACAGACACAAGAAGGAATTCCTGTGAATATCTCTCGAATTGCACAATTGACCCACTGTAGTGAGGAAAATGCAGTTGGTTTGATAAAATTATTACTTCAAGAACATCCTACAATTGGTGAGTTTTTGGAGTTAGAACAGGTATATATCAAAAAGTCTGGAGTTGAAGATGCAATTGATAAATTGATTAATGAGTATAGGTCATTTGAAGAAAGTGGCAGAGGAAAGATATAATTTTCCTTATTTTGGCATTATCCTTATGGTTTCACATTTAGATCATTTTTAATTTCATTTATAGGATTTGTTAACATGTAGTCATAGTCGATTTTCCATGTTTTCTTTTCAAAATCGAAATTATCTGGCCAGAAATAATATCGAATTGAGCTATCAATAGAGGAATTTAGTCGATACATTTCGATTTCATCAAATTCACTCCATAATGAATCAACAAATCTGTAGAGATCTTTATAATTGAGATTTCCATATAAAAATATAGAATTATTTTCTAGTAGATCAATTGAAAATCTGAAGGGTGGGGGATTATCTAGTAATGTATTCATGAGTTTTGCTTGTTTTTGTTTGTTTACGTTTGTAATAAAGAAAATATTAGTATCATTCAAATCAAAATAATTTCTATTATAATACAGCTCAAATGAATCAACCATATTGTCCTTTACATAGTTATATTGTCTATTTGCTTCAGATTTACTTAGTTGTAAATCTGTTTTTTTAGTTAGTACTGATTGTTTTATAGTGCCATCAATAGAACAATATCTTAGGATATCAAATCTTAATGGGGTGAACTCGGTTGGATCAATTTTTTTTTATTTTTTTCAGCCATTGCTGTTTGAACTTTAACACTTAACGTGTCTCTTGCATTTATTAATGTAGTATTCCAAGAATCCCAATCGAACATCCAACCATCATCAGGATTATATTTTGATAGATTTGGATAGATGTGATATGTGAATCCATCTCCTTTGTAGATTTTATAATCCAAGATAATATTTAGTTGGTAGAGTTTTTGGAAGTAAAGTTCCAATAAGTCTAGTGCAGTTTCATTGTCTGGAATTTCAAATTGACTGTAGCAGTTAAATGTGGTACCTATTGCAGTAGATCTATATCGAGTATAAGGGTGTAAGTCACATGCTTTTTCAAAGATTTTCAAATAATTTTTATTTTTGATAGTTGAGATGACATGAACGCGTTTTAAACCTAATTCCTCTACTTTGGGGTGAGCATTAATAGCAATAATAATTTTATCATCATACATTTCCTGCAATCGTTTTTTGAGAGTTGGGACTGATAGACTAACATTTTCAGATAACTCTTTAAGTGATTTGAGTGGATTTTCTAGTAGTGATACAATTATTTTTTGTTGTATATCTTTAAATTCCAATGATCCGTTCCTCCATTATCTTCTGCATCTATATAGTTATGCATTATTTTATATAAACATGTGTATTTGTGGGGAAATTATTTAAGAATTGTGGTGAAAAATTTATAGATTTCCCGGTTATGTGATAAGTCTTATTTTTGTTTAAAGCAAAATTCTAATTTTTTAGATATATAGCGAGAAATTAGTAATTCGTCCTTGGGGTTTATTTTATTCCCTTGTATGATCTGATAAACAATAAAACCGTAATTTTTGTCATTGGTTACAATAGGTAGGTATTGATAGTTTGTATTGCCATCCAGATCTGTATTTGAAATTGCTATGGTGCTTTGTTTTTTCATTAATTCATTAAAAAATTGATTTAAAGTTTCCTTTCTTTCCTCATCTGATAATCTTGGATTACTGGTTAGGTATGTGTGGATTTCCTGTGAAATTACATTCTTGTAAAGGTTTATTGCAGCATTTTTAATGGGTAGAATCTTTGAAATAGTGTTTAATGTTTGTTTCATGTTTTCTTTTAGCTCATCTCTATTAATACAACTAAATTCACTGAACAAATGCAGGTTTCCTCCTTTTCTTGGTGGTGCTGATAATTCTAGCATTGTAACACTTATCTATTATGGCATTAGATATTAATAAATATTGTGGGAATAATACAAAAAATATACTAATAATTTTAAGAAATATTTCAAATATGGAAAAACTAATGTATTGGGTTGATTAAAGTCATTACATTATGTGCTGATTAATTTAATTTCTATTAAATAATTAAATAGTGTTACTAATAATTAGAAATGATTGGAAGTATTGGGAACTATACAAAAAATTTGATTAATAATTAATTGTATGTTTATACTTGGACAATATCTTTATTATGTGGTTATTTAAATTGGGAATAACAACAAGTAAATTCATTATTTAATTGAAAAAATCCCAAAAAATTACTTTTGTTTTGAAATTTTATTTTTGCTCTACACAAATTTTATATACTATTCTACATAATATTATATACTAATGAATTTGCGTTATATACGGATGTTAATAAATTTTACACTACTATTTCTATTATTATTCTTTCCAATTATTGGTGGTATCTCTGCCCCCAATAATCAGAAAAACGATAATAATGACGATCAAGGAAGAAATCCAGAAGGTGTTACTATTCTCAATGCATATTACACTGACTGGGATTTGGATGGAGAAGAAGATGATGTTGTCGCTGATGTTGAATTCAGTTTTAAATATCAATCTGATCAAGGATATGATATCCGATTAACAATTGATTTAATCCTACCTTCAGGTTTTGATTTTAATCATAAAATACAAGAATTTTTTGACAAACAATATTGTAAGGTAGAAATCATCATGCTAAATCATGCAATAGAACCCGGTTGGTATGATTTATACATTGAATTCTTTACCAAAGTTGATGGTACTCAAAGAGGAGTAACATACCTTTTATTCGATCCTCCTGGTGGTGGTCAGCGAGGTGGTGATCCTCTTTTATTTATTAATTAATCATCTATGATCGAATTTATATGAACTTACAACATTCCAAAAGATTATTAACTATTCCTGTTTACAGATTATCCTTTCCAATGAAGATAGATTCTTGATTATGGTTCACCATTGATTTACCCATTCTAGATTGGTTGTGTTTTGTTTTAGTTGTTCATAAATGTGAGGGGAAATTCTTTTTAGTCTGATCATCATATAATGTTCCAATTCAATTCCATTAAGATACCTAAGTTGGTCTATCTTTTGCCTCTCTATTTCATTCCCATTATAAGCACTTACAACATTGGTAAACGCGGAGATTGTATCTACTAATGATTGAATACTTATCTTTAACTCATTTAATTTTTGTTTTTTAGTTAGTTTTATTAAATTATCTAGGATATCTGTTTTTCTTATCAGATCCTTAACCTGGGTATAATTCGTTTCAAATTTCTCTTTAGAGGAGTTTAAGGTTATGAAATGAGTACATGATTGGTCCAGGGGTGAACAAAAAATAAGGTTTAAAAAATCACCAATAATTGTTATATATTCATTTACTTCATGAGAATCTGTCTTTGGGTATTTGAAGTGGGTATTGGTGAGTATTCCCCAGTAGATAATTTGAATATAGTCATTGTTAATATTTGAAAATGCGTGGATGGTACGAGGGTCTATGTTAATCTCCTTATCCTTTTCCTTTGTCATATTCTTATCATAGTCGATCAAAAGGTTCCGGATTGTTTCCTCTATAAGTGTGGTATCTGCTCCATAATTCAATCCATCAGTAATGATTCTATATATCTGGTTCATCATATTTTGAAGTCCTGATACTGTAATATCACTACCTACAATTAAAAAATAATTATCCTCCATTTGCTTAAACTGTACTTTGAATCCCTTGGTTTGCATGATTTGAAGGGGTGAATCAGCTACTTCTCTTGAAAAGCTATTCATTGCCTCAAATAATGCGGATAATAACATTGGATCTTTTGATATATTATTACCTACTTCTACAAGAATTTTCGGTGTCCCAAATTGGGATAGAATGGCAAAAAAGCTCACGAGTTTTTTCTCCTTCCTAGATAAATTGATAATAATCCTGCCATAAATCCACCAAATTCAAGTACTTTTCCTGTATTGTTAAGTGCAAAAACCTCCTGTTCTTCGAGATTTTTAAACATGAGTAGTAATAGGTCGATTATTTGTTTTATACCAAAAAATAAGAATGCAACAACTATCAGGAATTGAGTATCTAATTTCAATTCAAGGTCGGATAATTTTGCTCTTTTTAGATTTCTTCTTAAAGCAAATATGCCATAACTAACAATACCAAGACTAAACCAAACAGCATTAATTTTTATGATTAATTCGGTTTGATCAAATAGATCATTTGCCCAATCAAAATAAACAATAAGAAAATATGTAACAAATGATAATGCCAAATATCCAATAAAAATGAAATAAGATAATTTACTAAAATACTGATGATTTGAATCTAATGTATTCATTCAATTTCAATATAGATCAAACATAAATATAAGAAATTACACTATCAATTGTATTATCGATTATTTATTATTTTATAATTTACAATATATAACCATTAATTTATATTTTTTATTGGAGCACTAAAACTTTCATTATTTGAATTTAAATTGGAGAACTTGATATTTTATTATGATATCACCTGATATCTATATAATTAATGGATCTTGCATTTCTCAGTCATTTTAATACTACTTTAGAGTAAATATCGATTTTAATTTCTTGATTATTTATCTATATTTGTATAAATAACCATAAAATTATAGCAAAGTATAACTTCTATTTGCTGAATTTTAATAAATTTATGATCTAGAGTTGATCTATGTTGGATGTAGTTACTCAGGATGATTTAACAACTATAATAAATGATATAGTAATCCCGTTTATTGAAGTCAACCTATTACCTATGGTTTCTAGACATGAACTACCAATGTCATCATCAGATTTTGAACAATTAATTGTAAAGACCCATGAATTGGGCTTTGTTGATACATTGGCCAAAGATAAAACTAGTATGTGGACTCATCCTGGGGATGGATTAAACTGCTGGTACAGCATCCAAATGTTAATTGAAATATCTAAAACAAACACTGCATTTGCATTGGCATTACACCAAACTGCGATTTCTTATTATATGCAGCAATTATTAAATGAATCTTTTACAGAGCGAACTTTTCTATTACTTCAGGGACATTATGGTTTGGCTAGATTTTCATTAGCACATTTGTTAAGTAATAATTTGACTACTATTGATATTCAGGAATTGAATTCATATTTCCAACCTAATCCAGATACCTATTGTATATTTCATGAATTAGATACATGGTCTTCGATATTACTGCCTGAAATTACCATCAATGGGGTAAACTGGATTAAATACGAAAGAAATGAGTTGGAAGTGGAAAAACAATCACATTCACTTGGATTTGATGAATTAAACACTTATAAAATTCGACTTATCCAAGTTTCAGACCAGAAGTATGAGTCAAATTCCACACCCAATAATTACACTCTTCTTTTTCAAATACAACAAATGGTCATGATTGCTCTTGCCGCTGGAGCTCTCTATCGGGCATTGAAAATGGCAAGAAATTATGCATCTATAAGGTCTCAAGGAGGAAATCTCTTACATCATCATTCTGCGATTAAAATCCTCTTATCATCGGCCGAAGCTACTTATCAACAGGCATTAACCTCTCTTCAATCGATAGCCCTTCAAGGCTTAAGTCATGATTCTCTGAGAAGAGTAATTTCTACAAGAATTCAACTTCAATCTCATATTCATGATGCAACGAATTCTTGTCTACAGGTTTTTGGAGGTATGGGATATATGCAGGATACTGGTTTGGAAAAAATCGTTCGAGACTGTCATCAATTAAAATTAATGTATGGTACTCCAATGGAATTGCAACTCTTGTTATCAGAATTGGGTCAAGATGCAACACCGTTTAGTCCATCATCAACCCCTGTAATTACTGGATTTATCTCTTCATCTCATGTATTATCCCCTAAGGTCGCATTTAACTCAATCTCAAGGCTTACTCGTTGGATGATAAAATACAACTCGATGGATATGTGGGAATATGAAACTAAATCATTACCAAAGCCTCTAGAAAAACTCCGACGAAAGAGTAGGAAATTCGCAGAGACATATTTATCACCAATTTCAATGAAATTAGATGTCTTACCACATCCAGAACCTGGTGAATTAAATGAAGATCTACAAAACCTATTGGTGATTGCGGGTAAATCCGGATTTTTAACTGATTTATTACCCAAACCACTGGGTAGTGTCTCCCTACTTGCTTATCGTTTCTCAAGTGCACTGAGATTTTCTCTTAAAGTAGAAGAATTCTCCAAAAGTTGCGGAGGTTTAATGTTATTACTAAATGCACATCATCTAGGCGTTGCTCCGATCTTATTATCCGGTGATATTAAGGCAATCCGTAAATTCATGATCCCTGCATATAAAGAGAATAAAAAAGGTAAACCACATATTTTTGCATATGCAATTACCGAGCCAAATGGGGGTTCTGATGTGGAAGAAGGTCATGGTGCTGCACAGTATAAACCCGGTGTAATTGCTAGAAAATCAAAAGGTGGGTGGATACTCAATGGTACTAAAATATTTATTAGTGGTGGTGGTATCGCAAAGAGTGTTACCTTATTCGCGGCTTTGGAAGATGAAGGAATTGAATCATGGACTTGTTTTCTCATCCGAAATACAATGGCAGGTTATCGCGTTGCTAGGACTGAATTGAAGATGGGTATGAGAGTATCTGATGCTGCAGAATTGGTCTTGGAAAATGTTTTTGTACCTGATGATCATGTAATTGGTGGATTGAGGAAGGGATGGGCACTTAATCGAGCAGTATTGAATTTATCTAGGATCCCTGTTGGAGCAATGGGTGTGGGATTCGCCCAAGCTGCAACAGATATTGCCATAGAATTCGCTACTTCGTACAAATTAAATGATATACCATTAATTCATTATCAGGAAATTCAACTTCAAATATCACAAATGATTGCAGAAACGAGTAGTATTCGATCTTTGATTTGGAATAATGCTCGTACATGGGTGCCTAGGCAAGGTAATTCTGCAATGAGTAAATTTTATTGTACTGATATTGCCTTGGGTGTGGTAGAAAAAGCGATGTCATTACTTAGTAATCACGCAGTGTTACATGATAACCGGGTAGAAAAGGTATTTAGAGATACTCGATTGACACAAATTTTTGAGGGAACAAATCAAATTAATCGGCTTAGTATGATTGAAGATTTTCAAGAAGAATTTTTGGCAAAGGTGTCGAAAGAATATAATAGGTGAGACGAGAGTGATAATCATGGATACATCGAGTGAAGACCCATTTTTTAATGTAACGCAAACCTCAACAGAATGCTCAGCTGGAAAAGTAGATCTTCCCATTCTATACTATGAGGTAAGTAATGTAATTGCATTTTTTAGATGTAATTCATCAGATGTTAAGACTCAACTTCAAGGTACTCCATATTATCCTGCTTTCAAGTTATTTGGCAAGAATTTAGTTGGATTGTCATTTTATGAATATAGAAAAACAGGTGTTGGTTTGTATAATGAAGTAGGTTTAGCGATTCCAGTAACTCGTGATATTGATAAAAAACCATTCAGTTGTTATTACAATGGATTAATCGCCGATTCTGAGAATCGAAAGGTCGGTTATTATATCCTTGATTTACCAGTTACAACAGAAATAGCTTGGAGTGCAGGTAGAGAATTATGGGGGTATCCTAAATTTGTTACTGATATTCCTTTTTCATTAGATAACAGGAAATTTAGTAGTTCTGTCCTTGATCCTCACACTAATCAACCCATACTATCCATGACTGGTAATATTGGCAGAGGTATTCCAATGATCCCCTTAAATCTAGTACTCTATTCTATTCTCAACGGTGATGAATTAAGAACCGTGGTAAATGTCAGAGGTGGTGTTACATTAAGCGGATCTGGCAGTTGTAAATTGAGTGTTGGTGAATCAGACCATCCCATGGCAATTAGATTACGCGATCTGGGGTTGAATAATTCTAAACCAATTCTAATGACTCGTACAACTAAATTTCAATCGCGATTGAATGCAGGAAAGTATCAAAGAACTCTATCTCCCTCAAATATGAAAGTAAAAATTGAAGTATAAATCTCAAACGGGTGTGATTTACTTATTCTTATTGATTTTAAGTAATTGATCTATATATTCCATAATTTTAGAAAGTTCCAATCTCTGCATCATATCTAGGTTGATCGCTAATGATTTTGTAGCGATATCTTCATAATTTTTAATTTCTTTTTGAATTTGATATTGAAGTTTAGGTAGGTCATATTGATTAATTTTATCCTGTAAAGCATGAAGGATCTCCAGTGATTTTTGCATATCATCTTTGATATAGTATTCATATTTTGCACTTAATATTTGAGTGTCATAGAAACCATGGATGAATTGAGGATTTTTCAACCATGGGATTGTTCGTATTTTATCTATTAAACTATCTATATCCTCGATTAATTCAGAATCATCTGGTTGTAGTAGGCTGAAGTAAAGATCAAGTAGATAGATATATGGATCAATAAATTGAGGATATTTTTTAACTACTTCTTCCAGTATATTCATGGCTTCTACCTTCTCTCTAATTCCACCAATTTTCTTGAGCAATGCGATCTGATATGTGATAGCCCAATTAATTCCATCATTATTTGGATATTTTTGATAGTAGTTGACGAGTCTCAGATGTAATTTCTTTGCCTTTTCTAATTTACTGTATTCTTTTTCTGTTAAATACCACTTGTAGAAAAAATTAAATGCATTTTCGTAGGTTTGCCAAGTAATATTCTCAGTTCCTTTTTTAGATACAATTTCTAATAATTCATTGTAATATTTTTCAGCAGAATAATAATCTCTAGTTGATTCATAAACATCTATAATCCTATTATAACTGATTGATGTTAGAAAGATATCATCTGGTTTTTTCTTTATAAATAAAGATTTAAATGCGAATTCTTCCATTTTTTCTTGATTTCCTAACAACCAGTAACATCTACTTAGGTTGGCAAATAAGAGAGATAGATATGATGGTTCTTTGATCTTCTTGATTGCATCTTCATATATTTCTACTGCCTCATTGAATAAACCCATATTACGTAGGGTAATTGCTACATTATTTTGATTATACAGAAATAGAGTGGCAATATTGCGGTTATTATTGGATTTTACATAATTCTTGTAGAATTGAATTTTCTCCAGTACCTTTGATTTATCCAATTGAGAATGAATAAAGGTAAAATAATATAAGTAATTGATATGTCCATCTTCCCATTTATCAAGACTTTTCAAGCCATGAAATATATCTTCTGATTGGATAAAGTGTTGTTGTCCCAATTCTTTATTTATTACTGGTGAGTTATATCCATAATAGTAAATTGATGATAGAAGATGATAATATAACTTAAATATTAACTCATTTTCTTCTTCAAGTTGATCTATTAATTGTTTTGCTTTTTGATGTTCTCCTTCTGCAAGGAGTCTGGTACAATACTGAAAAGAAATTAGTTTTCCTTCTTTGGATGCAATATTTTTATGGTAATAATTCGAAATTAAGGTTGAGTACTCATTATAATCCAATGATTGGATCTTATCCTGTATTATGGTTAAATCCTCTTTGAATTTATGAGTAAAATATTCCATAAGGTATTTTTTTGATTTAATTATTTAATTGTTATCTGTTTGAACTGAATGTTTCTATCATTTGCCTATAATAAACCTAATGAATAAGTTAAAAAATATGATTCTGTGGATGAATTAACAATATCTGATATTCTTGAACTGTATGAAACAAGAGGGCTTACTGCGGTAGAACTGGTGAAATCTTACATGCAACGGATTAAGAATTATGATAAAAATCCAAATGGGCTTTCTTTGAACTCAATAATAGAACTGAATGCAGATGCATTAACAATTGCCTCTGAATTAGATGAATATTATAGACTTAATGGAGTAAAGGGTATTTTACATGGTATACCTATTTTAGTAAAAGATAATATCGATACTGCAGGTAGTATGCAAACCACTGCAGGATCTTTAGCATTAACTGGAAATAATAGAGATGCAGATGCTTTTGTCGTCTCCTTACTCCGAGAACAGGGAGGGATTATATTGGGCAAGACGAATCTCAGTGAATGGGCTAATTATAGGGGTAAATGGTCAACCAGCGGTTGGAGTAGTATGGGGGGTCAAACTCGAAATCCTTATGATTTACTACGTACTCCATGTGGATCGAGTTCGGGAACTGCTGTCGCTATTGCAGCAAACTTTGCTCCAGTTGGTATAGGTACCGAGACAGATGGATCAATTATCTGTCCATCCTCTATCAATGGTATAGTTGGACTCAAACCGTCAATAGGGCTTGTTAGTAGGTCAGGGATCATACCAATTGGTAAGTCACAAGATACTGCAGGTCCAATGACAAGGACTGTTAAAGACGCAGCAATTCTACTCACTGCCATGGTTGGAAAAGATGAATCAGATAGAACAACTCTTGATTCTCCCATATTAAATTATATACTCGAAGGATCAATTGATCGATTAGACGGAATGGTAATAGGTGTGATTCGCAATTTTACTAAATTTAATCAAAAAATATCCGATTTATTTGATTCAATCTTACCATTTTTTAAAGACCTAGGGGCTGAACTTGTAGATCAATCCGATGATGATCGCATTAAGGGTAAACATCCCATAGATTTGAAATTACTAGAGGGGTTAAGTGAGGCTGAATCAACAGTGTTATCATATGAATTTAAACAGGGGTTAAACCAATATCTATCCACAGTTAATGGAAACATTCAAACTATTGAAAATGTAATAGAGTTCAACACAGCTAATAAGAAGGAAACATTACTTCATTTTGGTCAGGAGTATTTTGAGTATGCGCTATCAAAGGGAGATTTACAAAGTGAAGCATATTTGAAAGCTATTCAATTGTATGATGAATATAGAACGAAATTTGACACCGAATTTAGTAGACACAATTTAGATGCGGTGATATTACCATCTACTGGTCCTGCATGGTTGATTGACCATGTTAATGGTGATAATTATGCTGGTGGTTTTAGTTCTTCAATAGCTGCAATTACTGGATATTGTAGTATTAGTCTACCTATGGGTTATATCAACGGTTTGCCGGTGGGATTATCGATAATATCTGGAAAATTTCAAGAAAAGAAAATCTTAACCATCGCACATGCCTTTGAAAATGCAACTAAAATTCGAATACCCCCTGATTTAGAGACTACTATGCAGTTAGGTAAATGAATTCATTCTTTTTCGTAGCTTTTTGCCAATATTTGAACTGGATGTTGAATTTGCTTGGTAGATCCATGTTCCATTTGGAGTGTACATGTGGGACAATCTGTGATACCGAGATCAATGTGTTCTTGGTTTAATTTTAGAAATAAATTTTCTCCGATTTTCATTGATTTCTGATAGTTATCTTTTTTATATCCCCAAGAGCCGCATATACCACAGCATCCCTGTTGTATATCTTGAATTGTTATTCCTGGGATGAAATTAAGCAATTCAATTGAACTGGTCTTTGCATCAGGTTGAACGCGTAAATGACATGGTGTATGGTATCCAAGATTTAGGTTTACCTCATTGAAATCTTGATTGAGTAAACCTTCATTTTTTAGCAGTAATAAATACTCACTGAAGTGATAAGTTGCATTTGCTATTTTTTTGGATTGCTCGTTTCCTAATAAATCAAACCACTCTTGCTTAAGTGATAAACCACATGAAGAACAGGTGACGAGGATGTCATATCCTTGTTCTATGTATGGTAAGAAATTATCAATCGAATATTGTGCATATGCACTTGCTCGTTTGACATTTCCGTAGGTATACATTGGCAATCCACAACATTTTTGATTAGGAACCACAACTTCTATATTATTTCGTTCCAGTACTTGAATCATAGATTTACCTATATCTGGTGTGTTGTAACTGGCAGTACATCCTGCGAAATACGCAACCTTTCTCACTGGATTAATAATCTGATTCTCATGTTTATCAAACCATTTCATGAAGGTGGTTCGATGGAAACGGGGTAATTTTCTATATCTTGTTATCCCGAATACTTTTTCATTAATATAACCCGTAATTTTCCACTTTCCGGTGATATTGATGAATCCCACAAATAGTCGTAATTTAGCACCGATTAATCCTATTGATCCCAGTAGATATTCTCCTAGTGATTGTCCATTATGCTCTACATATTCTGCTTTAAATTGCAATGCAATCTTGGGGATATTTACCGATGCTGGACAGTCTGTAATACAAGATTGACATCCGGTGCAATTGAAAATTAACTCCTTCATAACTGGTGATTTCAATGCTTGGTCTTTCTGTAATTTACCTGATATTAATGCACGAAGTGAATTCGCTTTTGATTTTGGTGTTGCAGTTTCTTCTTTAGTAACCTTGTATATTGGACACATATTAACTGTATTCAAAGTATTAGTACATCTACTACAACCATTGCAGTGTTCTATTGTATCTTCCCATTCTGCGGGTTGAAAATGAATGAGTAAACCTGAATTAAAACCATCAATTCTCTGATAGTTTGTGTATCTGAGGTCATCAGTTATTGATTTATCTGATATTTTAATATCTGGATTCATTAAATACTGTGGATCAAACAGCTCTTTTACTTGAATGAATAAGCTGTACATTTCGTCTCCATATTGCTGTCGAATATATGGAGTACGTACTCTGCCATCACCATGTTCTCCAGATACAGTACCATTGAATTGTTTGGAATATTGAAATGAGTCATTAGCGATATTTACCATTGCTTGTATATCATCTTTATGTTGTAGATTAACAAGTGGTCGGATATGTATTAATCCCTTTCCTGCGTGTCCATACATGGCAAATGGTATTTTGTTTTCATCCATTGAATCTATGATTTTTTCTAAATATTCTGCTAAAAATTGAGGTGGAACTGCAACATCCTCTATTACTGGTACTATTCTTCTTCCGTTATCATTAATTTGACCAAGTAGTGGTAATGCTAATTTTCTGATTGTCCAAAATTCCTCAATTTCCTGTTCTGAGGTCGCCAGTTGAATTTCAAATGCCAAATGTTCTTGAATTAATTGGGATCCTAATAATTCTGCTTGCTTGTCCAAGATATTTTTGTCATTACCATCAAATTCGATCATCAGTAAATATTGCATTTCTTGTGGTAGTTGTCTCACTAGACTTTCTCTTCTTTGCCTTAAAACCTTAACCAAACGATAATCCATTAATTCGACTGCTGATGGATCTTGTTGTAATGCTTTCCAAGTAGCTTTTCCCATATCAATGGCATTATTGAAATATGCTATCAGTAAAGTGGTGTACTTTGGTAATGGAAGTATTTTCATTTTTATTTCCACTGTTGTACCTAGACTTCCCTCGCTCCCAACAAATAAACGAGTAAGATCAATAGTATTGTTAATAATTAGATTTCTAAGTTCATATCCTGCAATATTGTACTTCACATCTGGGTAGACTGTATTGATGAGAGTGGTGTTTTTCAAGTAGGTTTTCTCAATCTCTCGATAAATATTACCTTCAAGTGTATTGGCTTCCTTTATCTGAATATATTTTGGATCGTTTAGATCAAATGGTTGTGTTGTAATCAACTCACCATTGGATAAGACAACCTTCAAACTTAATGTATAACTCGCCATCAAACCGTATTTAACTGAGTGAGAACCACCTGCATTTGTTCCTATATTTCCACCTATTGTACAAAACTCCGCACTTGCAGGGTCTGGTGGTAAAAACAATCCAAAAGATGCTAATTCTTTTTGAATCGGTGCAAGTTTTCTTCCCGGTTGAACTCTGAAATACTTGTCTTGTTGGTTGATTTCTATCATATTTGACATATGTTTGGTAAAATCTATAATAATTCCCGGTCCTATAGCAGCTCCACATAATCCAGCTCCTCCTCCTCTAGGAGTGACAGGTAATTGATATTTGTGACAAAATTTAATGGTTTTTATTACGTCGCTGGTATCTAATGGAGTAACAACCGCGATTGGCATAATTTGATACATTGATGCATCAGTACTCCAAAGGATACGAGAAACTTCATCTAGATATAATTCTCCTTTTATCTGATTGGAAAGCTCATTTCGTATTTGTTTATGAAGCAAATTAGTATCAAATTGATGTTTCAATGTATTTACATTCATGCAATACATCCTGTAGCATTGAATTATAATAATTGTACTTCATACGGATGGAAATATCTAGAGAATTTAATTGTTATTGTGAATTAATTATAATCTTAATCGATCTTTCTTCTAGATACATGGTGATTTCTGAGTGTGAGTAAAATTATTGCAAATACACTTATTTCAGTAATCCAATTCACTCCAATATACTCAATATCTTCTGGATTACGTGTTTCTGCATAGGGTATCGAGGGTGATGTGGTAGATGTTGATTGACTACTCGATGACATGGATATTTCTGGTGGATCAAGAATGATATTCTCTGGTAGATAGACCTCAAGATGTTGAATGTCATTCCATAATGAATATCCCTGCCAATTGAGGTATACCATAATTAAATAATATATTCCAGGGTTTAATCCAATTGACATTCTCTGATGGTCCGCCATTGAATGTACTAGTTGTTCATTATATAATTCTACATTTACTAAATAATAATCTGTGAAGAAATAGATTATTAATTCTTCCGTCAGTTGAAAGATAAAAAAATAAGATGGATTTTGAGCATTAAAGTCAACTTCAATAACAGTTGTTTCTGTAATTATCTGGAAATCCTCTACTTCAGTGAGTTTTAATTGAATTGTATAGGATATAATTGGAATTGATGATGATACTGAAATATAATATTTTCCAACATTCGATAATATAGATATGCTTTTTGTGGCCTTTCCATTGATATTTTGGTAGAGTAGATTTAGATTTTCATCAAATAGCTGTAAATTAACGTATAATGTTTGTATGTGTTCAGTTCCATAATCGATTATAAATTCAATAGTTAATCCAATCACTTGCTGTATATTTACATAAAACCAATCAACATCTCCATTTTGAGACATGAGATTATAATTTTTTGGAATATTTTCAATAAGTAAAATAGCTTGATCTGATCGATCATTTGGTTCGTTAGCATCTGCCATTTGATTTTCTGTATCGAAATATATTATATAGTCAATACTATCTGATAATTGCAATTTAGAAATTACTAGATAAAAACTACCAACATTTGCAATCCCCTTCAAATTGATTAAACCGTTGACTTGAACAGTTGAATTATAAATAATATTGTTATTTTGGATTGTTCTGTCTATGATCTCTACATTTAACATACTCGCTGTAGTCCCTAAAATTGGAACTATAGAGAGATTAATTCGCGATATAGTCTCCAAATCAAATTCATATAATACTTTCGTGCTGTTTGTATTCTCCGTTGTAACTGAGTTTGTTACTAGCTGAACAGGAAAGTCAATATAATTATACCTGATTGAATAATTAAACATTATTGACCCAAAAGATGAAATGAGGCCGGATCTCATAGAGATCGAATAGTTTCCACTATCCAGTGCAAATGTGTTTTGAAGTTGTGGAAACGGAATTTGTTGGGAAGTGGAGGAAAACAATTGGAATGAAACTGGGTATAAATTTGATTCAATTGTAAATGAAATTATTGAAGTTGTTTGAACGTTAATTCTGAAGTAATCTGCATCTGAAAGTGTATGATACTGTAATGAGTCTACTTCTAATAGAGTTGCATATTCTGGTGTACTATCCGGTTCATAT
>Ga0224506_10001496_pt1 | contig 16629 bp, 12 predicted proteins | sample SF_Jan12_sed_USG_2_FD_169108 | JGI IMG/M metagenome (GOLD analysis project Ga0224506, IMG submission 169108) | Sediment microbial communities from San Francisco Bay, California, United States - SF_Jan12_sed_USGS_8_1 | ecosystem: Environmental > Aquatic > Marine > Sediment | place: USA... | reverse complement strand
GTATCTCCATGTGACATTTCATATGTAGAGCCAGACAATTTGGCAATAAACAAAAATGCATATACTACGATAGGAGATAAAATAAGAGCGATAAGTAAATTGATAATTGATTTTTTAATATCCATGGTAGGTTTTGGTTTATGATTTGGGTATGAATTTACATAATTCTAGTTTTATTTCCTACCTCTATATTGTTCGGAATAGACGGTAGTTTAATCCAAATTATGCAATAGAAAATCCCTGCCTTGCCGGCCAGGCAGGTATTACATCCATAAATCACTGTGAAATAGACACTTCTTACACTAGCACGGAAGTTACTTCCGTGCTTACCTGTACTTATGTAATAAACTCAATTGCTATCAATCCTTTTCCATCAGAGGTTACATTGGACTATGTGCTTTCTTTTCCAAACAATAAAACCATTTCTGACCTTTTAACCAACTAGATGATTCAGGAATTATTTCTACATATACAAATTTTGAGGGGTAAGCATTTTTATACCATTTAGGTTGATAAGCCTTCTTGTTTCTATCCTCCCAAGCCAACCCTACATTCTCTTTATAGAAATTAACTATTGTGTTTTTATCTATAATTTTGTACCATTCTTCTTTGGCAAACCAAACATTTGCATTACCATAACTTACGTATTGCACCTTAATTGTGTCACCAAATATTTGGTATGTACCCTGGTAAAATGCTCTCAGGTCAAAAGTTGCAGTATCCTCTGCCATTTTAGTTAAATATTCTTTTACTGTCATATTATGACTTCCAATATCCCCAATAAATATACCATCGTCAAAAAATATGAAATTGTAGTAAGTAGTGTCAAAACCTATTTCCTTAAATTCCCCGTTTATTTTCTTGTATAACCCCCTATGATCTAGTACAATTTTTTGTGTGTAGTAGCCATGAATATTTATCAGAGTATCCAGTCCCGTGTATTCTCCTGTATAACAATTTAATTCTTTTCTTAATCTATTAGGTACGGGGTAATTAATTGCACATGAACTGAGTACTATCATAATAATGATTAATCTAAATAGCTTCTTCATGATTATGGATGCATGATATACGGATTTTTTCAACTACTCAGGGTTATCTGAAAGAACCTCTGAGACTTTTTCTTTTAAACTCATAATTTTCTTACACCTGCCTTCCAAAGGCAACAGCTAATCTGACAAGATTAATAAATGTATGTAGCATATTATATATTCAATTATACCTGATATGTATAAATATAAATAAAGTGTTAAAAATATTAAAAAATTAGTTAGAATTGTTTATCGACCTAGTCTACATTTTTATTAGTTTAACATCTTGTCCCTTAAAATAGAATTGAAAATAGATTATGAAAATTTTAAAAATAAGTATTATCAGCATCCTTATTATTGTATTAGCCATTCTTATTGGAGGATATACTTACCTACAAACTATTAAACCAACTTATTCAGGAACTCTAGAACTTCAAGGTTTAAACGAAAAAACTGAAATATTTTTTGATGATTTTGGTGTACCACACATTTATGCTGAAAATGAAGAAGGTGCCTATTTTGCGCTAGGCTATGTGCATGCGCAAGAGCGATTATTCCAAATGGAAATCATTTCTAGGTTAGCTTCTGGTACATTGTCCGAAATATTAGGTAATAAACTAATAGAAACGGATAAATTATTTAGAACATTAAACTTAGAAGGAAAAGCTAACGAACTCGTTTCAAAAACACAAAATAATGACGAACCCTACGCAAAAGCTGCCAATGCCTATTTTAAAGGAATAAATTCTTTTGTAGTAACAGGATCAACCCCAATAGAGTTCACTATTCTAGGAATTCCAAAAAGGGAGTACTCCATAAAAGACAGCTACCTAACCGCAGGAGTGTTGTCATTTGGCTTTGCCGAAGGATTTCGCATTGACCCCATTGTCGCAAAAATTGAAAACGAATTAGGTGCTAATTACCTGAAAGATTTAGCACTTCATTACACCAATGGCAACGAAAAAATTCCTACGCAATCGACTACACTTACTTCTGAAACGATAGCTACACTTCACCAAGCAATAAACGCTATCCCTGTCGCTCTTTGGAATGGAAGTAACGGTTGGGTAATAGATTCTAGCAAAACAGCCAACGGAAGTGCTCTTTTCGAAAATGATACCCACATGGGGTTCTCACAACCTTCAGTATGGTATGAAGCACATTTAGAATATCCTAACCACAGCTTTTATGGAAATCATGCTGCCATGATTCCTTTTGGAATATTAGGAAGAAATAGATTTGGAACTTGGGGAATGACCATGTTCGAGAATGATGATGTTGATTTTTTTCAAGAAAAAATCAATCCTCAGAACGAGAATGAATACAAAAATGGTGACCACTGGAAATCATTTGTCATTCGAGAAGAAGTGATAAAAGTAAAAGGAAAAGAAGATATCCTTTTTAAAATTAGAGAAACAAAAAGAGGTCCAATTATAAATGATGTAAATACTACCATTTCTAGTATTACCAATGATCCTGTTTCTGTATGGTGGGCATTTCGAGAGGTGAAAAAAAATATTCTCAAAACTTTTTATACTATGGATCACCATAGTAGTATAGAAGAAATGCGTAGTGCTGTCTCTAATATTGAAGCTCCAGGGTTAAATGTTATGTACGCCAACACTAATAATAATATAGCATGGTGGGCTGCAGCAAAACTACCCATTCGACCAGATTCTATTAATTCAAAAACCATTAACATCGGTTATAACGGTAACCCTTATTTGGGAAATTATCGTTTTGAGCAAAACCCCCAATCGGAAAATCCAAAACAAGGATATGTCTATTCAGCCAACAATCAACCTGACACCATTGCAGGTATTTTGTATCCTGGCTACTATGTGCCCGAAGATCGTGCGCAACGTATTGTTGATTTAATAGAAGCTAAAAATGATTGGACAGTAGAAGACATGAAAGCCATGACCGCAGATCACACCTCTCCCAATCATCCCAAAATCGCAAAAGAAATTGCTCGTGTTATCAGTTCAAATATCGGTAATAATGAAACACTCAAAATACTAAGTCAATGGGAAGGTACACATGAAAAAGAAAATATAGCTCCTACAATCTATTATGCTCTCTTATCTCAGATAATACACGATGCAATAGCTGATGAACTTGGTGATACAACTTATACTGAATTTGGTACTTCACACCTTATGAAACGCTCTTACCTACCTTTAATACACAATGACTCCTCCCTTTGGTGGGATGATATTCATACCGAAGAGGTAGAAATACGAACATTTATTTTTCAAAAAGCATTTGAAAAATCCATGTCAACATTAAAGAAAGCATATGGAGATGATATTACACAATGGCATTGGGGAAAAGCACATACACTAGAACACCCCCATGCCTTGGGAAGAGTAAAACCACTAGACAAACTATTTAATGTTGGTACTTTTAGTGTAAAAGGAGGCATTGAAGTAATTGATAACTTAATGTTTTCACTATCTACAAACGGGCATTTTAAAACAACAGGTGGTCCAGCGGTAAGAACGATTATTGACGTTAGTGATCTTGAGCATAGCTTCACGATAATCCCAACAGGACAATCAGGAAACCTTATGAGCCCACATTACGATGACCAAGCAGAATTGTTTGTTGAAAATAAATTCAGAAAAACAACAATGAATAGGGAAGAAATAGAAAAATCATGCAAAGACAAATTGATTTTAAAACCTTCATTATAAAGCAAATAAAGAATCTATCAAAAAGATAACTTAATGTTTTTTTGATAGTTAATATTATATGCTTTATATTAAGAATTCAACAAAACCTAATCTCATGAAATTAAATGTAAAATACCAAGAAAGCTACTCTAGAGGAGAGCTTATCTTACGATCATTATTTGGGTTAATCTACATAATGCTCCCACACATGTTTGTTTTAATTTTCGTCCAGATATGGGCGTCAATTGTCACTTTTATCGCTTGGTGGTCGATATTATTTACTGGTCGCTACCCAGAAAGTTTTTTCGAATTTATGGTAGGGCTTCATCGTTGGAATTTGCGAATTAATGCCAGATTCTATAATTTATCAGATGATTATCCTTCTTTTGGCATTAAAGGAACAGATGAACACACCTCACTGGAAATAGAATACCCAGAATCGCTTAGTAGAGGACATTTATTACTTAAATCTTTCTTTGGCCTTATTTATTGTGCACTTCCTCATGTTTTTGTGCTTTACTTCAGAATGTTATGGGGGGCTATTTTGAGTTTTCTTGCTTTTTGGGCAGTTTTATTTACTGGAGAATACCCAAAGAGCTGGCATGATTTTAATGTAGGAACATTACGTTGGACTACACGTTTAAACCTATATTTGGGTTTCATGACTGATGACTATCCTCCATTTTCAGGAAAAGAATAAATATGGAAGAAACAAATTCAAATTATCATCCGGTTTCACAACCGGATGATATTCCTACTCGTGAAAGAGAAGATGCTATGGGTGGGTATTTAATGATGTTTGCAGCTATGGCAGCAGGGCTTCCACTACCAATCATTAACCTTTTAGCTGCACTAATATATTTCTATGTGAATAAAGCTAAAAGTCGCTTTATAAAATTTCATGCTTATCAATCCCTTATTTCTCAAATACCAACTACAATGCTAAATGCAGGATTGGTGTTTTGGACATTCAGACTCTTCTTTTATCAATCTAATACTTTTGATGATGTGTTTTCTATTGGTTCTGAATATGAAATATATTGGGGCTATTTAATTATGACATCTATTGCAAATTTACTTTATTTTATCTTTAGTTTAATTGCTGCTTTTAGAGCAAGGAAAGGTCAATTTTACTACTTCTTATTTTTTGGAAAAATGGCATATCACTATGCCTATCATATTAATTCCAATGAAAATAAAGTTATAGTAAATAAGCCTCCCTCTATATAATTATGATTGATAAAATTTACAAAGAACTCGCTATTCTATTGATTATATTCATAGGTATTTGGGTAGTCTTTATTTATGTACCCATAATACCTAAAGCTCCAGAAAATGCACTATCAATAGAAAAAGAACAGCAAATAGGGGAATTACTTATCGAAACATACCTTGAACAAGCTGATATTCTTAATGATAGTCTTATAAATAATGTTGTTGATCAGATTCAAAAACGTCTCATATCAGGTCTAGATTCTACAAATTACGACTATCGTATTTATGTAGTAAATGATGATGATATTAATGCTTTTGCTTCATTGGGAGGAAATGTAGTAGTTTTTAGTGGACTCCTAAAATATGCTGATTCTCCCGAAGAAGTAGCAGCGGTGTTAGCACATGAAATAGGGCATGTAGAAGAAAGGCATGTGGTAAATAAAGTAGTAAAAGAATTAGGTATCACTCTCCTACTTTCAGTACTATCTGGAGGAGACCCAGGTTTTACATATGAAATTATTCAGCAAAGTATTTCCACAGTTTTTGACAGAAGACAAGAAAGTGCTGCAGATGATTATGGCTTACAGCTATTAGAAAAATCACAAATACACCCTAATGCCATGGCCGCTATTTTTAGAAAAATTCGAGATGAATATTCTAGCAGTACTTATGAAACACTTGAACTATTATCTACACATCCAAATACTAACAGACGTATCAAAAAATCGTTAGAATATAAGACAGATGAGGAATTCGAAGCTAAGCCATTCATTGATATTGACTGGGATAAAGTAAAAGAGTCAATATAATCACTTAATTTAATTCAAAAAAAGACCACAAGTTTCTAATTTGTGGTCTTTTTTAGTTGATTATATCAAAGTCAAAAACATTGACTTCACTTTCTAACTTCACAACACGTATTACTATTTTGTATTGTTACTATTTATTTCCTCCAAGGTTACAAACTCGAATGAATGAAAAACAAGTTGACATTAAAACCTATATAAATACAAAAATATGCAGTCAATTACTATGATTTTTTACTTGCAGGTTTAGAGGCATGACAAGATTTCTTTGCATCACCCTCTTTATACTTACAAGTTTTAGCATCAGATTTTTTACAGTGAGCCTTTTTCTCACATTTTTCTTTTTTGCAATTTTTCTTCTCACACTTTTTTTCCTTACCAGTAGATAAAGAAAATGCTGAAAACAACCCTATAGTAATCAACAATACTGCAACTAATATACTCTTTTTCATTATGTTAGTTTTTATTTTAATACAAGCTAATAACATTTTTGCAAAAAAAGAATATATATTTTACATATTGATATAGAGAGAAATCAAACATGCTCAATACAACTTATATATGATTTATTTTTTCTCTTCTTCTATAAAAGAATTACTTCTATTTTATTATATTTAGAAAAGTGTGAATTATTAGGCTAAATTCATTTCATGAACTTCAATCCCGTAATTCTATCCATTCCGCTATTTTTCATTTTAATAGGGATAGAATTGTTAATTGAACGTTTTTCTAGCAATAAATATTACCGAATAAACGATGCTTTAACGAATATCAACTGTGGTGTCATCCAGCAGATAACTGGTATATTTTTTAAAGTATTAAGTGTAGGTTTTTATCAATATGTATTTGAAAATTTTGCCTTACTAGAATTAAATCAAACTTGGTGGTATTGGATATTATTATTTATTGGTGTTGATTTTCTCTATTATTGGGCTCATCGTGTTTCACATGAGGTCAACCTATTTTGGGGAGGACATGTAGTACATCACCAAAGCGAAGACTATAACCTTTCTGTTGCAATAAGACAAAGTACATTTCAGGTAGTATGGACATTCTTTTTCTACATACCATTAGCAATACTTGGATTCAATACAATTGATTTTGTCTTTATTATGGGGCTAAATCTTATCTATCAATTTTGGATACATACAGAAACAATTGGCAAAATGGGTTGGTTTGAAATAGTTTTCAACACGCCATCTCACCACAGAGTACACCATGGTCGTAATCCAAAATATATTGATCGAAATCATGCCGGTGTTTTTATTATTTGGGATAAAATGTTTGGCACATTTCAAAAAGAAGAAGAACGACCAACGTATGGTATTACAAAACCCCTTAATAGTTGGAATCCTTTGTGGGCTAATATCGAGCCTTATGTTAATATATGGAAACACCTTATATTGATAAAAGGAATAGGTAATAAAATAAAATACCTTTTCAAAAAACCTGGTTGGCTACCTCAAGAAATGGGAGGTTATCAATCAGCTCCTGAATTAGACAATGCCTCTTATGTTAAATATAGTACTACAACTACATTGACTTTAAACTGGTATGTGCTATTCCAATTTACACTTGCTCTTACAGGAACTGCCTATTTTTTATTTAAACAAGATGATTATACTTTATATGAGAAAGGATTAATTTCATCCATCATTATCATCACTATCACCAATGGAGGGTTATTATTCGAAGAAAATAAAAGGGCTAAACCATTGGAGCTATCTAGAATAATAGTGCTATCTCTGATAGGCTTATACCTTTCCTATTTATTCGATTGTAATTTGATATTATTAATAAGTTCACCGTTATTTGCAGTTATATCAATACCATGGCTGTACTCAGCTAATTTCAATAATTCATAAATAACTCCAATAGAACCTTGAAAAGAATTTTCTTACTTATTATCGTTTTCACTATTCTTTCTTGTACTAAATCTATCAATATAGAAGGATTTAATCAAAATGAATGGCAGCAAGATAAAAATGGTTGTGAAGGGATTAGAAGTACCATGACAAAGACAATTCTAGGTATAAAAAGCGAATTGTTAGGACTTGACACAGATGAAGTTATTTCTGTTTTAGGTAGACCTAATAAAACAATACTAGGAGAAAGGAGTCAAAAAAAATTCATTTATAATATTTCACCTATCGAGAGTTGTGAGAATCACTCAACTGAAAAAGAAACGAAACTTTTTATACGATTTAATGCAGTAGGATTAGCATATGAAATTATTATAAACTGATCTAACATTAACACAATTATCAATTGAATTGTATAACTTGACATAAAATAAAATTAACACGCTATGAAATTAAAATACACTTCTGCATTAACCATCATGTTAATTAGCTTGAACTTCTTTATTCAAGCACAAGATACACCAAGTAATGAACAACAAATTGTTGGTGCGCTTCAAGCTGCTCCAGAAGATGATCGTGAAGGTGCTACTGTATTAGGATACAATGCCAGTGGTAAGTTGATTACGCTAAAAAAAGGTACTAATAGTATGATATGTATTGCTGACAATCCAAAGCAAGAAGGTTTTAATTCTGCATGTTATCATAAAGACTTAGAACCATTTATGGTAAGAGGACGTGAACTAAAAGCACAAGGAAAAGATCATGGTGAAGTATTTAAAATTAGAGAACAAGAAGCAAAAGATGGTAAACTAAAAATGCCAAAAGAAGGTGCTACATTACATGTACTATCAGGCCCTGATGGTAAATATAATCCCTCATCAAATACTATTGATAATGTAACTCTTCGGTATGTAATCTATATACCTTGGGCAACTTCTGAATCAACAGGATTACCAATTCGCCCAATTGTACCTGGTGGTCCATGGATTATGGATCCTGGAACACATCGTGCCCATATTATGATCTCTCCTCCACCAAGTATGCAGAAATAATTTTCTGGCTTAAAAAGAGTCTCTTGTAATTGAAACTTTCGTTTCAGCTAGTGATTTTTTCTTTTTTGGCTTGACACAAAAGAAAAAATGAAAAAGTCAAGACTATGAAGAAATTCTATCCTCCATTCTTTTCATAATTTCATGAACAGCTGGACACACCTGAGTATTTTTTAATGTAAGAAATAGAATTTGATTCATCCTTTTTCGGTTAGTATGAGGGTATTCCTTGCAAGCTTTTGGTCTGCTATCATAAACTATACATTTATTATCAAATCCCAGAAATGGACAAGGTGACTCATTTAACACATAATCATTCTCTTCGTCTTTATGTAAATATCTACCTATAAAGTCAGCCGTCTTCATTTTCAATGCTTTAGCTACTCTTTCAATATCAGAATCATAAAATATAGGACTTGTAGTTTTACAACAATTGGCACATTCAAGACAATCGATTTCTTCAAATACTTCCTCGTGTAATTCGTGAAATTTATCATCTATCTTTTTAGATTTTTTTAAGGATTTAATAAAGCCTTTATGCTTATCAAAATAGGTTTTTGCTTCTTTTTTAATTTCTTCTAAATCCATTATCTAAATTAAACATATTAATAATCAACCTTTTATATTCAACCCAGATATTGCAATAGAGAATCCCTGCCTTGCTGGCTAGGCAGATATTACATCCATAAATCACTGTGAAATAGACGCTTATCTCTGATTATACGCATCACCATAGCGGTGCTATACTTCTTTGCATAACCACCTATTTCTTTGTGTTTTTATGACTTCATTAAGAATTCTATTGCATAATCTGGGTTCAAACAAATCAAAAATAGTTTCTACTCTTATAACACATAAAAAGGTTGCTGGAATACCTGCCAGCAACCTCTAAAATTGAATATTTAGCTATTTACTATCAAAAATAACTATTGATTTCGTGTCATTTATTCTTTAATAAACTTATCCCTAATAGTTCCTTTTTCTGTTTTAATAATTACCATGTAAATACCTGCTTTTAATTGAGAAACATCAATGCCATCACTAAATATAGATACATTATGTATTTCTACTCCATTTGTAGTATATACATTCATTGATTCCATTCCTTTAGGAACATTAATATTTAAATAGCTTTTCACAGGATTTGGATAAAATAATGAGGAAGGATTCATTTCAAAATTATTATTTTCTAATCTAGTAGTTCTAGCTGCTGCTCCGTCAATTAGGCAAAAATTTGTGGCTTGAGAACTTGCAAAAGAACCTCCTGATGCTAATACTGTTCCTAATTCATCCTTTAAAACATATGATCCATTTCCATAGAGACAGCAAATGCCATCGCCATATGTGTCATTAATAGTAAATGTATAGCAGCCATCTTCCAAACATGCCGTCTCTATTACTGTAGCTCCATCGGCAGTAGTTGTATACAGTCCGCCAGAAGCAACTACAGTTGCCACATCATCAGTAATTGTCCAACTTGTTTCCTCGGGGTAGTTATCTACAATCAAAGTAAGCGTTACATCAGAACACCCACCTCCTACTGGATCTGATGTAGTAACATTTACTGCACTGCTAGTTGAAGCATTTCCAGCTGCATCTTTAGCTCTAACTGATAAAGTATAAGTTGAACTAGCTGACAATCCAGTTACAGAATATGACGTCAAAACGGTTGACCCATTCAAAAAGCCATCTACGTAAACTTCATATCCTGATACTCCTACATTGTCAGTAGCTGCCGTCCATGATAAATCTGTTGATGTTTCTGTAGTATTAGCTGCTGCTAATCCTGTTACTGCTGTTGGTGCAGTTAAATCAGGAGTAGTTATATTTAGCCCTGTACTTTGTGCAGAAGTATTCCCTGCTGCATCTTTAGCACTTACACTGAGTGTATAACTAGTGTTTACAACTAACCCAGAAATATTATATGAAGTAGTTGCTGTTGACCCATCCAAAAAACCATCTACATATACATCATACCCTGTTACTCCAATATTATCAGAAGATGCTGTCCATAAAAGACTTGTAGTTGTTTCGGTAGTGCCTGAAACTGATAATCCAGTAGGAACAGTTGGTGCTTGTGTGTCTTCACCAACCCCAACAATATTTACTGTATAATCTTCTACTTCTCCATAAGAAAAAGATTCACAACTGGTAGGTGTACCATTGTACTTTAATGATACTCTCATTCTGGTACTTCCGATGTTCGCAGATGAAGGTACTACAAATGACCCTCCAACAGGAGTAGTTTTCGATGGAGCTGCACTCCATACCTGTTCACCAGCATCGGTAAACAGTCCGTTTTTATTATAATCAATCCATACACTATACCCTTCATCAAAAATGGTACCTGTCCATGTAGGAGTAATTGTAATAGTATTCGAAGAACTTAATGCTAAGTCTGTTGACAGTGCAGTGTAATCAGCATATCCACCAGTTCCTGCACCTGTACTATTATCAATACTTCCTAACTGTACTCTTCCAATATATTCATCAGCAGTACTGTTACCATTAGAAGCACAGTAAGTTACAGGAGCACTTCCAGTAGTAGTAACTATAAAATCGGCTGAATAAGCTCCATTTCCTTCTATACAATTTGCTCTTACCTTGGCTGTGTAAGAAGTTCCTGAAGCTAACCCAGTAGCAACATAAGAAGTTCCTATTAAATTAGTAACTGTACCGTCAATGCTTACATCATATGAATCAGCACCTGATACCGTATTCCAAGTTAGTGTAAAACCATTATCATTGATAGATGAAGAAGCTAAACCTGTAGGAGCTGTCAAAGAACACCCGCCACCAACTGTTCCAAGATTTTCTCTTGATCCTCCTGATGCAAAAATAGAAGCAGACCTTGATAATTGTCCACTAGTAAACATGAACATACAGGCATCATTAGTATAATCCATGAAGTTCATGAACATATCACTTGTAAAACCACCGTTGTTGTTACAAGACTTGTTAGGGTAAGTTGGGCAACCATAATTGGCTGCCTTAGCAGTTGGTGTATCAGAAACAAAATCATCGACAGTGCAATTACCATCACCCCAAATATGTCTTAAATTTAGGTAATGTCCTATTTCATGTGTTGCTGTACGCCCTTTATCAAATGGAGAAGAAAGGTAGAAACTACCATAGTCACTACTTCCAAAATATTGAGGTCCCATTACAACACCATCAGTTGCAGGGTTACCACCTGGAAATTGTGCGTACCCTAAAATTCCACCACCAATTTCACATACCCACATGTTTAAGTGAGTATCAGGAGTAATTGGATCAACCCCTCCTAATGAAGATTTTTTCATATCATCATTTGTCCCCCATGAAGTTCTAGTTGATGATTTACGTGTAATCGCTGCAATTTCAAATACTATACCATAGTCTGCTATAGAACTAGAAAATTCTGTGGGTACACCACTTATATCTAAATTCGTAGCACTAAAATCTTCATTTAACACTGCTATTTGTGACTGTATTTGTGCATCACTTATATTTTCCTGAGCGGTATTATAAATTACATGTACATACACTGGAATTGTACGAATGCCTGTTGCAGCATTTGTTGTTCCTCGTTGCATGAATTTTTGATAATTAGCCTCAATCTTTTCTCTATTTAATCTATAAACAGGATCATTAACCATTTTTTCTTCGTGAATAGTATGTGCTGCACACTCACGTTTTAATTGTGCATTAGAAATAATTACGCACAATGTCATCATAACAGTTATTAGTAAAATTCTTTTCATAATGTAGTTGTTTAGGTAGTTGTTTGTTTAATTTATTCACTATAAATCAATCGAAGATATCTAATTAATAGAAAGGGGAAATTACCATTTAGTAAATGGTAGGTTTGAGTGGATTTCTGGTGAATGCTATTTAGTAAATGGTAATAAGAGAAGCAAAATGAAAAACAAAAAAGCCGATGTAAAATATATTTTTCTGCTTCTCTACAAGGCAAACTAATTTATCTAGTATTTTTATTTTCTTGACGGTATTCAACATCCACAGCGTTGTTGACTCAATCTACCTCACGTATCATAGTACCAAAAATTTTGATTTTTGAGTGGATTTTTCAGGTGTAAGCAAATTTCGATAAGCATTACATTACAATTTTTTGTAATTTCGTTTTTTTAAGACTTTTAACCCTAAAAACTACTATTTATGGCATTCGATATTGAGATGATTAAAAAAGTTTATAACTCAATGCCTGAGCGTATAGCTGCTGCGAGAACTTTGGTAAATAAACCTCTAACCTTAGCTGAAAAAATTCTTTATACTCACCTTCATCCAACTCAAAATCTCGAAAATTTTGAAAAAGGAAATTCATATGTGGACTTTGCTCCTGACCGTGTAGCAATGCAAGATGCTACAGCACAAATGGCATTATTGCAATTTATGCAAGCAGGGAAGAAAAAAGTTGCCGTTCCTTCTACAGTACATGCAGATCATTTAATCCAAGCTAAAATTGGTGCTGACAAAGATCTTCAGGCAGCTATAAACAATAATAATGAAGTTTTTAACTTTTTATCATCCGTTTCGGATAAATATGGAATAGGATTCTGGAAACCTGGTGCTGGAATAATTCATCAGGTGGTTTTAGAAAATTATGCCTTTCCTGGCGGAATGATGATTGGCACTGATTCTCATACTGTAAATGCTGGAGGACTTGGTATGGTTGCTATTGGTGTTGGTGGTGCTGATGCTGTGGATGTAATGGCTGACATGGCATGGGAACTTAAAATGCCTAAACTCATTGGTGTTAAATTAACAGGTAAATTAAATGGCTGGACTGCCCCGAAAGATGTAATATTAAAAGTTGCAGGAATACTTACTGTAAAAGGTGGTACAGGTGCAATTGTTGAATATTTTGGTGAAGGTGCTACTTCTATGAGCTGTACTGGTAAAGGTACCATTTGTAATATGGGGGCTGAAATAGGTGCTACTACTTCTACTTTTGGATATGACGAATCCATGGAACGCTACTTACGCGCAACAGACAGAAATGATGTAGCAGATGCTGCAAATCAGGTAAAAGAACACTTAACTGCAGACCCTGAAGTGTATGCTAACCCAGAGCAATATTTTGATCAGGTTATAGAAATCAATTTATCAGAACTAGAGCCTCATGTAAACGGTCCTTTTTCACCAGACAGAGCTACTTCTGTAGCTGATATGAAGGCGGCTGCTAAAACCAATGATTGGCCAACAGATATTGAATGGGCATTAATAGGCTCGTGTACTAACTCATCGTATGAAGACCTAACAAGAGCAGCTTCTATTGTAGAAGATGCAGTGAAAAAAGGCATTAAGCCAAAAGCTACTTTAGGTATCAACCCAGGCTCAGAGCAAGTGCGTTATACTGCTGAGAGAGATGGGTTACTTGATACTTTCAATAAATTTGAATCTACAAGAATATTTACCAATGCCTGTGGGCCATGTATTGGTCAATGGGCAAGAGAAGGAGCAGAAAAACAAGAAAAGAATTCTATCATTCACTCTTTTAATAGAAACTTTGCGAAAAGAGCTGACGGCAATCCAAATACACATGCATTTGTTGCTTCTCCTGAAATGGTAGCGGCTGTAGCTATTTCTGGGAAATTGGACTTCAACCCTATCACTGATTCATTAATAAATGAATCAGGTGAAACGGTGAAATTAAGTGAACCATCTGGTTTAGAATTACCAACCAATGGGTTTGATGTTAAAGATGCTGGATATCAGGCTCCTTCAAAAGATGGTAGCAATGTAAAAATTGCTGTCGATTCTAATTCAAAACGTTTACAACTTCTAACACCATTCTCACCTTGGGATGGTAAGGAAATTACGGGAATGAAACTTTTAATTAAGGCAAAAGGAAAGTGTACTACAGATCATATTTCTATGGCTGGACCATGGTTGCGTTTTCGTGGTCATTTGGACAACATCTCTAACAACTGTTTAATTGGAGCTGTTAATGCATATAGTGACGAAACTAACAAAGTGAAAAACCAATTAAATGGAGAGTATGGAGAAGTTCCTGCTGTACAACGTGAATATAAAGCACAAGGCATTCCAACGATTGTAGTAGGTGACGAAAATTATGGAGAAGGCTCTTCTAGAGAGCATGCTGCTATGGAGCCTCGTCATTTAGGAGTTAAAATTGTGTTAGTAAAATCTTTTGCTCGAATTCATGAAACAAACCTTAAAAAACAAGGTATGCTTGGGTTAACTTTTGCTAATCCTGATGATTATAATAAAATTCAAGAAGCTGATACTTTTGAAACTATTGACTTAAGCGAATTCACTTTCGGCAAACCATTGACTTTAAAAGTAACTCATACTGACGGTAGTACTGATAACATTGTTTGTAACCATACCTACAACGAAGGTCAAATTGAATGGTATAAAGCTGGGTCAGCACTCAACTTGATTAAAAGACAGAACGCATAAACTGCATTATGTATATAGTTATTAAGTCATTATTTAATAATGACTTAATAACTGATGTTAAGAAAACCTACAATTAATATGTCAACCTGACTTTAGACAAGTCTACCTGCAGTATATGAATAAACAAGCAGTATATATAGTGTATGGCGTAAGCGGTTGCGGAAAAACAACCATTGGAAAAGCATTAGCAGAAAATTTAAGGATACCTTTCTATGATGCAGATGATTTCCATCCGTTATCTAATAAAATTAAAATGGAAAAAGGTGAAGCATTGAACGATGCTGACAGAGCACCTTGGTTAACAATCCTTTCTGAACAAATTACAAATTGGGAAAAGAATAATGGAGCTGTATTAGCATGTTCCGCTTTAAAAGAAGTATATCGGAAACAGCTAGAAAGTGACTCTCAAGTAAATTGGATTCATTTAAAAGGAACAAAAAAAATAATTGAAGAAAGGTTAAAACTAAGGAAAGGTCATTTTTTTAACAGCAAATTGTTAGACTCACAGTTCCAAATTTTGGAATTAGCTGACTATGGTATTTCAATAGATATTAATAACGACATTGATAGTATGATAAATGAAATTAAAACATCCGAATTTTTTAAGCATGAATCATATTCAACTATTGGGTTAGTAGGTTTAGGGGTAATGGGCAAAAGTTTGGCAATTAATTGGGCTAAAAGAGGAGTATCTCTTTCTGTATTTAACAGGCATGTACCAAATAAAGAGGAAGGTATTGCTGCCAAATTTATTGATGAACAACCAAGTGATTATCAGCTATTAGGATTCGATAATTTAAAACCGTTTGTTAATTCATTACAAAAACCAAGGAAAATAGTATTAATGGTAAATGCTGGTCAGCCAGTTGATAGCATTATTGATGAGTTAACTCCCCTGTTAGATACTGAAGATATTATTATTGATGGTGGCAATTCTTATTTCAAAGATACCGAAATACGAAGTGCTGCTTTAGCAGAAAAAAATATAGAATATATAGGCGTTGGTATTTCTGGTGGTGAAGAAGGTGCTAAAAATGGTCCTTCCATTATGCCTGGAGGCACAAAAAAAGCATATAAAGCGATTCAACCATATTTGAAAATGATTGCTGCTAAAGACCGAAATGCTAATGCTTGCTGCACACATATTGGTCCTGGAGGGGCGGGTCATTTTGTCAAGACGATGCACAATGGCATTGAGTATGCAGAAATGCAAATAATAGCAGAAATCTATTCATTTTTACGATTTCAATGCAACAGTTCTACAGAAGAAATTGGAAATCTATTTGAAAAGTGGGGTAACAATGGATTAGAAAGCTATTTACTCAACATCACTGTCAAAATATTAAGAAAAAAGGATGACTTATCTCAAGGGCAATTAATTGATAAAATTATAGATGTCGCTAACCAGAAAGGCACTGGTGGTTGGTCGACCAATGCTGCACTTGAATTAGGTGTTCCATTAAACACAATCTCAGAAGCTGTAATGGCTAGAAACCTTTCAGCACAAAAAGATAAAAGGACTGAGGCATCTACTGTCTATGATTTTAAACCATCAACACATTTTA
>Ga0224506_10001494_pt1 | contig 16658 bp, 18 predicted proteins | sample SF_Jan12_sed_USG_2_FD_169108 | JGI IMG/M metagenome (GOLD analysis project Ga0224506, IMG submission 169108) | Sediment microbial communities from San Francisco Bay, California, United States - SF_Jan12_sed_USGS_8_1 | ecosystem: Environmental > Aquatic > Marine > Sediment | place: USA... | reverse complement strand
CGGCCCGTGTTTTGGCTGAAATCGCCCATCGAATGAAAATTCCAAGTGTTTTAGGCGAACTAATGGCAGGCGTGATTTTAGGCCCTAGTTTGCTTGGTCTTATAGAACCTGAACATGCGATACATCTGCTTGCTGAAATTGGCATTATTTTATTATTATTCAAAGTCGGTCTTGAGACTGACGCAGACAAACTTATCAAAGCCGGGCCAAGTGCTTTTATTGTTGCCATTGGCGGATTTATTATTCCGTTTTCTCTCAGTTATGCAGTTTGCTTTTATCTTTTCGACCTATCGCAGCTAGTATCATTATTTATCGGCGGCACTTTAACTGCAACCAGTATTGGCATCACCATCCGAGTTTTAAAAGACTTGAATCAACATGACGGGTTTGTTGGTCAAATCGTTTTAGGCGCAGCAGTGCTCGATGATATTTTTGGTGTGATACTGCTCGCTTTGTTATATGAAACTGTTGTATCAACCAATGGAATTAGCTTAGCTAATACTGGAAAGATTATCGGCTTTATTGCAGTGTTTTTCCTCATTGCACCAATAGCAGCAAAATTACTATCACAACTCATCAAACGCTTCGACACAATCAATAGTCTGCCGGGTTTAATTCCTACTTCAGTGGTCGCACTCGTCTTGTTTTTTGCCTGGTTAGCACATGTGGTAGGTGCACCTGAACTACTCGGAGGTTTTGCCGCTGGCTTGGCTTTGTCTCGGCGCTTCTTCTTTCCCTTTGGATTCGCACTTAAAAATGACGCTATTTTCGCGGAGCATATCGAGCGTGATATGCAGCCTATTGTGCATTTGTTTACGCCGATATTTTTTGTGATGGTAGGCCTGTCACTTGACTTAAGCGCAATTGATTGGCAATCAAGTTTTTTCTGGTTTTTATCATTTGCATTGTTAGTAACAGCCATCCTGGGAAAATTTGCTGCTGCGATGGTATTACGCCTAGATACAAAGCATAAAACAGTTATTGGAACGGCAATGATGCCTCGAGGGGAAGTAGGATTGATATTCGCTGAACTAGGCCGTTCCTCTGGGATTTTTGTTGGAGAAGTTTATGCCGCATTGATTTTTGTGATTGCGCTAACCACTTTAGTTGCGCCTTTTTTATTGAATATTCTTTACCAGAAATACGATATCAACTAGCGGGTACAAATGCATCTGAAAATATATCTTTTAAAGATGCACCAGCAAGAAAAGCTGCTTTTTTGGTATCATTGACCATACTGGGATTACCACAAACAAATACTTTCCAATTTTTCAGTGCAGGGTGTTCCGTTAAAGCGATTTGTGATGCTCGGCCTGGTTTGGTGTTTTCGATTATACTTCCATCTGAAATACAGGCCGTATAGGTGAAGTTTGGATGTTGTTGAGCGAGTGCTTGTAGTTTGTCCCGATAATAAATCGTTTCTAAAGTTCGTCCACCATGATAAAGGTAAATTTCACCACTATGTCCTTGTTGCAAAGCATCACTAACAATCCCATAGAGTGGAGCCAGACCCGAACCCGTGCCAATCAATAATAAACTCTGGTCCTTATTATCCCCTAAATAAAAACATTCACCTACAGGTTCGCTGACTTTCAGGTGTTCGCCAACCTCAATCTGATCACTCAACCAAGTACTAACAACGCCCTCTTGCATGCGCTGAATGTGAAATTCAATAAAGTCATCGCTAGGAATACTGGCAATCGAATAACTTCGAATCTGCTCTTTAATGCCTTTAATGTTTAGAAACTGTCCTGCTTTATAATCAATTACTTCATCTGTTTTTATTCGGACTCGGGTAATCGCTTCGGACAATTTCTTTTTAGAAATTACCGTAGCATCAACAAAATGATTAACACTTTCATCGGCTATAGCTACTTCGATGAAATTTTCAGGGATGCATTGACAGGCGAGAAAATATTTTTGGTGGGCTAACGTTTCTTTTAAGCCTGCCTGGGAAGCGATGCTAGGTCGCCCTTTTACCGCTTTCACCAGACAGGAATGACAAACGCCGCTACGGCATGAATGTGGAATGGGTATATCGTTTCTTACTAGAACATCTAAAACAGTTTCTTTCTCTTCACACTGAAACTCTCGTCCACGAAACGCTATTTTTTGCATTTAAGATCCATTCCAATTCGTTGTACATAATTTAGCGGCCTAACACGTCATTACGAGTTGATTCTGCAATCGCCGCAGCTTGTGCAATCAAGTCGTCTGGTACATTCAATTCCTTTAAGGTCGCGCCTAAGTTTTCCATTACGGCGTCAAAATGAGTATCATTTAGACCTTTTTTAACTAAATGAGCATGTCCGTCGCGCATGTCCTTGCCAGTGTAGTTGTGGGGACCACCAAAAGCCATAGTTAAAAATGCTTTTTGTTTAGCTGCTTGCTTATCCATATCAATACCTTCAAAAAAGCTATTAATACGGTCGTCAGCGAGCACTTTACGATAGAATATATCTACAGCTGCATTTACTGCTGCATCGCCGCCCAATTTTTCATACAAGGTTTCACTCATGGATTAATACCTCTAGCTCGGTTAAAATAATATTTATTTGTTTTTCAACAAGATAAATACCCTATATATCAATGATGTATATGGGTTACATATTTAAGCTGAAATCCTGTAAACTGTCAATAAAAATATATTTCATTTATATCTTTACAATTGTGATCAGGAACTTTACAACTACTAGTCTAGCGGTAGATAAATTAACAACTAGAGAAAAAATCATGCAGCTAACTTTATACACAGACTATTCTTTACGTGTTTTAGCGTTTCTTGCGTTACGCGAGACCGGTTCTACAATTTCTGAAATTGCACAGTTTTATGATATTTCGAGAAACCATTTGGTAAAAGTGGTACACAACTTATCATTGAAAGGATTTATTCACACCACTCGCGGAAAATCTGGTGGAATACGATTGGCGCGTGCCGCCAATGAAATCAATATAGCTGATGTGGTGAGAAATACAGAACCTAATTTTAATATCGTGGAGTGTTTTTCAGATGATGCAAAAACCTGCACCATCGAACCTATCTGTCGCTTGAAATCCGTGTTGGGCAAAGCCACTGACGAATTTATTGGTAAGTTGGAGCAATACAGCTTGGATGATATCGTTCGCAAAGAACCAGATAAAATCGAAGCTGTATTGCAATATGTACCGACTAAGCCTTAGGCCGCATGTGAGGAAATAACAAGACATCACGAATTGAAGCCGCATCGGTTAATAGCATCACTAAACGATCAATGCCAATACCTTCGCCAGCGGTTGGTGGCATACCATGTTCTAGGGCGATGATATAGTCTTCATCAAAATGCATGGCCTCGTCATCGCCTGCTTCTTTTTCCTCCACTTGTTTACGAAAACGTTCAGCCTGGTCTTCGTAATCATTCAACTCGGAAAAACCATTAGCAATTTCACGTCCACCGACAAAAAATTCAAAACGATCAGTGACAAAGGGATCTTGATCATTCCTTCGCGCCAAGGGTGAAACCTCTGTTGGATAGGCGGTGATAAAGGTTGGATTCTTAAGTTGGTGTTCCACGGTTTTTTCAAATATTTCGATTTGCACTTTACCTAAACCATAACTTGCCTTGATGGGAATTCCCAAAGTTTCAGCGATGGCAACGGCACTGCTCAAATCGTCTAGCTGTTCAGCTTTTAAATCAGGATTGTATTTTAAAATGGACTCTTTAACTGTCATGCGGGTAAACTTACTCGCGAAGTCGTACTCTTCACCCTGATAATTGATCATTGACTGGCCCACAACATCGCGTGCCAAGCCATGCAGCATTTCTTCAGTTAAATCCATTAAATCATTATAATCCGCGTAAGCTTGGTAAAACTCCAACATGGTAAATTCAGGATTATGGCGTGTGGAAAGACCTTCGTTACGAAAATTTCGATTGATTTCGAATACGCGTTCAAATCCGCCAACAACTAAGCGTTTTAAATACAACTCCGGCGCAATTCGTAAAAATAAATCCATGCTCAGGGCATTATGATAAGTCGTGAAAGGTCGTGCTGTTGCCCCACCAGGAATGGTTTGCATCATCGGCGTTTCAACTTCTAGAAAATCTTTTTCGATTAAAAAGTCTCGAATGTAGCTCACGATTTTGGAACGCATTTTAAACGTGTCACGCGCTTGCTGACTCATGATCAGATCCAGATAACGTTGACGATATTTGGTTTCTTGATCAGACAAGCCATGAAATTTCTCTGGTAAGGGGCGAATGGATTTTGTTAATAAACGAATCTGATCGACCTTTATGGAAAGCTCGCCTGCCTTGGTGCGGAATAACACCCCCTCGCCACCCACAATATCGCCGATATCCCATTTTTTAAATTCACTGTTATAAACGCCTTCGGGCAATAAATCACGGGTGACATAAAGTTGAATTTGACCCGACATGTCCTGTATATGTGCAAAACTTGCTTTTCCCATGACACGACGTGTCATCATTCGCCCTGCAATACTTACCCGTATCGGATTCGTTTCAAATTCATCATTACTGTGTTGTGCATATTCTGCTTGTAATTCTCCGGCCATGACATTTCTACGAAAGTCATTGGGAAATGCAGACGCTGTTGTTTCACGAATAGTATTTAGCTTTTGCTTGCGTTGCTGAATTAATTCGTTAACATCGATTTCTTCTTCGGCTTGATTGTTCACTACATCAGTCATGTATGATTCACTCTTTTGCTAGAGACCAGCCTTTAAACTGGCTTCGATAAATTGATCTAAATCACCGTCGAGTACGGCTTGCGTATTTCCGGTTTCCACTTGGGTGCGTAAATCTTTAATACGCGATTGATCCAATACGTAGGAACGGATTTGACTACCCCAGCCAATATCAGCTTTGCTATCTTCTAAGGCTTGTTTTTCTGCATTACGTTTCATCATTTCCAATTCATATAATTTTGCTTTCAATTGTTTCATGGCTGTAGCTTTGTTTTTATGTTGGGAACGATCATTTTGGCATTGTACCACGATCCCTGTTGGTTCATGGGTTATGCGTACTGCCGAATCTGTGCGGTTAACGTGTTGACCACCAGCACCTGAAGCGCGATAAGTATCAATTCGTAAGTCAGCGGGATTGATATCCAATTCCACATCATCATCGATCTCAGCAGATACAAAAACCGACGCAAAAGAGGTGTGGCGGCGATTGCCTGAATCAAACGGTGACTTACGAACTAAACGGTGCACTCCGGTTTCCGTGCGTAGCCAGCCAAAGGCATATTCACCCTCGAACCGAATCGTGGCGCTCTTAATCCCTGCAACCTCACCAGGAGAGACTTCAATGAGTTCAGTTTTAAACCCACTACGTTCTCCCCAGCGTAAATACATACGCAATAACATTTCTGCCCAGTCTTGCGCTTCTGTGCCACCGGAGCCCGCTTGTATATCAAGAAATGCGTTTTGTGAATCCATCTCACCTGAAAACATGCGACGAAATTCCAGTTGCGACACCTGAGCGTGCAACGATTGAATATCGGCTTCGACTGCCTGTTGCGTGTCAATGTCATCTTCTTCTATGGCAAGTTCTAGCAGCTCATGATTATCGTTTAACTGCTGGGTTGCTTGTTCGACTAGCAATACCACTTGTTCAAGTTGAGATCGCTCTTTACCCAGGGCTTGGGCTTTTTCGGGATTATTCCAAATCGCCGGGTCTTCAAGCTCCCGACAGACTTCTACCAAACGTTCGGCTTTAGTGTCGTAGTCAAAGATACCCCCGTATGGATGCGATACGTTGTTGTAAATCTTTTATTTGATTTTCTAGGGCATTTAACTCCACAAGGATTCCTCATTACAAATGTTTGTCGCGAATATGCTCGAGCAAACCTTCTGCGGCAGCTTCAACCATATCAAAAACTTGTTCAAACCCGTTTTGCCCCCCATAGTAGGGATCGGGTACTTCACTAAAATTCAAATGCGGAGCGTAATCCAGGAATAATTGAATTTTGTCATGCAGTTGTTCATCCGCCATGTTCAATAAATTACTTAAATTGTCAGCGTCCATGGCCAACACATAGTCAAACTCACTGAAATCTGCCCGTGTAACCCGCCTTGCCTGCTGATAACTTAAGTCAAAGCCACGTGTCAGAGCGGTCGCTTGGGCACGTCGATCCGGTTGTTCACCGACGTGATACGCATGAGTGCCAGCCGAGTCTACCTTAATTGTATGGCTTAGACCGGCCTGCTCCACCATTTTTTCGAACACGCCATGCGCCGTTGGCGAGCGGCAAATATTGCCCATACACACAAAAAGCACCTTAACTTGACTCATAATCCACGCCCTATTGAATAATGGCCAGGCATTTTATCAAACTCTGCGCCATATCCCAACAAAACCAAACGCTTAGCAAGTTAAGAATTAATCTTTTCCTATGAGCAAGGCCCCACTATAATAAGATCATGAGCTTAAGCCATATAACCATCGAACAAGCACGGTCAATGATCGGTCTGGAAGTGCGTTTTCAGGAAACGCATTGTACGGTGATTGAAGTTCTAGAGGATGGTCCCAGCGTCGTATTACTCGACAGGTCCAGAGGAAACGATATTCAAGCGGATCAGCATGGCGAAGCTCATCGCCGAGTACCAAAGACTTATGTGATTAAGATCTTGAACCCAAGCAAAGACGAATTTTCACTATCCTTTCTTGCGCTTGATCCACTTATTTAATTTCACTCAAACCATTCATATAAGGCTGTAAGACGTCTGGAACTCTGACACTGCCATCGGCTTGTTGATAGTTTTCGAGTACAGCGACCAATGTACGTCCAACAGCTAAAGCCGAGCCATTCAGGCTATGTAATAATTCAGGCTTACCCGTTTCAGGATTACGAAAACGCGCCATCATTCGCCGCGCTTGAAAACTTTCACAATTACTGCATGAGGAAATTTCGCGATATTTGTTTTGTCCAGGTAGCCATACTTCCAAATCATAGGTTTTGCTCGCTGAAAAACCTAAGTCACCGCCACATAAAGCCACGATACGATAGGGTAAGCCGAGTTTTTGCAATACGGTTTCAGCATGTTGCGTGAGTTGCTCCAAGGCCTCATATGAATCTTCGGGACGAACCAATTGCACTAACTCGACTTTATCAAACTGATGTTGGCGAATCATGCCACGCGTATCCCTACCATAGGACCCCGCTTCACTGCGAAAACAAGGCGTATGTGCGGTAAATTTCAAGGGCAATTGTTCGGCTGGAATAATTTCATCTCGAACAATATTTGTTATAGGAACCTCAGCAGTTGGAATCAAATAAAAATTCTGTTCATCGCTACCAAAATCTTCGATTTTGAATAAATCTTCTGCGAATTTTGGCAATTGTCCGGTACCACGCAAACTATCATCATTAACGATATAAGGCACATAGGTTTCCAGATAACCATGCTCTTGCGTATGCAAGTCCAACATAAATTGCGTTAGGGCTCGATGTAAATGTGCGATTACTCCAGTCATTTTCACAAAACGGGAACTGGTAATTTTTGTCGCAGTTTCGAAATCCAAATGACCCAAGGCTTCACCGATGGCGACGTGATCTTTTGGTTCAAAATCGAATGTCGGTTGATCACCCCAGACGCGGACTTCAATATTGTCATCTTCGCTTTTGCCAACAGGCACTGACTCATGGGGAATATTTGGCACACCCATGAAAATGGTTTGTAATTTTTCTTGCACTTGATTGGATTGTGCTTCTGCTTCTTTGAGTTTGTCACCCAATCCTTCAACTTCTTTAAGCAAAGGAGTGATGTCCTCACCTGCTGCTTTGGCTTTTCCAATGGATTTTGAACGACTATTACGCTCAGCCTGTAACGCTTGCGCTTGTGCTTGTAATGTCTTACGTGACTCTTCCAGAGCCTGAATACTTGCTACATCCAGATCGAAACCTTTTATTTTTAATTGTTGTGCAATGGTTTCTATATCTGTACGAAATAATTTGGCATCTATCATTACTAGTTTCTCTAAATTTTACTTACTAACTAAATTGTCGCGCTAGCACTAGCCCACACCAAGCGGCACCCACACACAACACGACACTTAAAATCATATTCGTCATGGCTTTAAACCATTCACCGGCAGTTAATAGACTAACAGTTTCAATGGAAAAAGTTGAAAAGGTGGTAAACGCACCAAGCATACCAATCGTTAAGAAGGCACGCCATTCATCATTTAATAATCCTCGTTCGACCAATACGACATAGAGCACACCCATTAATAAAGAACCGCTAACATTCACGAACAAAGTTCCAAACGGAAAATGTTTCGCCACCGCTGTTTGCACCGCTTGTGCGCTCCAGAACCTTAATACGGCTCCCAATGCACCACCAGCAGCAATTGCGATAATATGTTTCATGATTATTGGATTATTCTGTGTGGCATGGTCGGATAATAACGCGAGAACCTCATAGAATCAAACATCACCGGTCGCTTTGCGTTTATTACGTTCTTGAATCGCATATTGCTGATCCAACTGGCGCAAAAAGCGTAAACGCTCCTCAATATTTTTTTCCAAGCCTTGCTTAGTCGGATGATAATATTTTTTGTGTTGTAGTGCTTCTGGCATATAATTTTCACCGGCGGCATAATGATGCGGTTCATCATGAGCATAACGATATTTTTTACCATAATCTAATTGCTTCATTAATTTTGTCGGTGCGTTACGCAAATGCAGCGGCACTTCCAACGAACCGGAGTTGCGCGCATCAGCCATGGCTTGATTGTAGGCATTATAGACCGCATTACTTTTTGGCACGCTCGCCATATAGACCACGGCTTGCGCTAGAGCCAATTCTCCTTCTGGGCTACCCAATCGCTCAATGGTATCCCAGGCATTAATACTGAGTTGTAAAGCGCGTGGATCGGCATTACCAATGTCTTCACTCGCCATGCGCACTACGCGTCTAGCAATATATAATGCATCACAACCGCCATCGAGCATGCGACACATCCAGTACAAGGCAGCATCAGGCGAGGAACCGCGAACGGCTTTATGTAATGCTGAAATTTGATCATAAAAAACTTCGCCGCCTTTATCAAAACGCCGGTTTTGACCATTGCTTAATACTTCGTTTAATAATGTTTCATCAACAAGAATCGTTTTATTTTGTCTCGGCGCAAGATCGGCGAGTATTTCTACTATGTTTAAAACCCGTCTCGCATCACCATCAGCCACACGTGCTAATAGTTGTTGTAGTTCCATAGGGAAATCCCAATCCCAATGACCCAACCCTTTTTCTTCATCGCTCAAAGCCCGATGAATAATTTGCATGAGGTCGTCTTGAGTTAAGGCTTTCAATACATATACGCGTGCACGTGAAAGTAAGGCATTATTTAATTCAAATGATGGGTTTTCAGTGGTTGCGCCAATAAAAGTAATCGTGCCGTCTTCGATATGGGGCAGAAAGGCATCTTGCTGAGCTTTGTTAAAACGATGAACCTCATCGACAAATAAAATGGTTTGCTCGGATTGTGCTTTAGTTTGTTCAATTGCAGCGCGAATATCTTTGACACCTGATAACACTGCCGATAGCGTAATAAAGCGTGCTTTAAAATAGTTTGCAGCTAATTTCGCCAAAGTTGTTTTACCGGTGCCGGGTGGCCCCCAAAAAATCATTGAATGGGCATGACCCGATTCAATAGCCAAAGATAACGGTTTATTTTTTCCGATTAAGTGTGTCTGGCCGAAAAATTCAGGCAAAATACTAGGCCGCAAACGATCGGCCAAAGGCTGGTATGTGGCTTCATTTATATTAAGAAGGTCTTGGTCCATTACTCACCTGCTTCAAACACATCAACACCTTTGGGTGGTTCGAATTCAAATAAAGTGTTTTTCAATTTTCTATTTTTTTGTACTTGGCTAAAAATCAACAATGTGCGCTGACCTAAACTATCTTGCATAGCCATTTGCTTGAGTTCTTGGTTTTCAAAACTTAAAACGATTTCAGTAAAGCTGGTATCTTGTTGCTTGGGCGTTAGACGCAAACGCAGAAGACCGTCTGCTGGTGGCAATTCTTTAAGATTGAAAGTTTTGTTCAAGGCTTGTTGTTCACTCAGCAACACTGCGGGCGTATTACCTACTGAGTTATCCAAAAGACGTACGGTGACTTGTTCCAAATCTTTGTCATAAATCCAAATCTTTTTGCCATCGGATGTTATTTGTTGTTCATAAGGCGCTTCATAATCCCAGCGAAAACGCCCTGGCTTTTTAATATAAAGCACACCTTGACGATAATCTTGGCCACCAAGTTGACTATTTTCGACCTTTTGTTCAAACCTTGCCTGTAAACTCGTGAGTTGATCGAAGTACGCTTCTGCCTGGCTGATTAAATCACCGGCAGGGCTAAGTGTCGACCACAAGCAGAGCCATAGAAACACGCTAAGCTTTTGTTTCATATTGATTATTATCCCGTGCGCTGAAACTGGAATGGGTATTATACATGAGAATGCATGCTGATATGTAACCACAGCTAACGGACGATTAACTGACCTCGATACATGCCCATTTGGCAGTTAAAATCGTATTTTCCAGGAGCAAGATTGCTTAATTCGAGTGGATTATCTTTATGTAAATTCAAATCCTGATGCAGATTTAACTGATCAAACACCACTTTCTCGGCACAGGGATTGGGATCTTCGCGTTTGAAAACCAGTGTTAGTTTTTCACCTGCCTGTACTTCTATTCTGGAAGGTGTATAGACACCATCTTTTACCAAAACCGTAATCAATCCCGATTGAGTTGCCGTTCTTGCTTTTGTTTGCGCGATCCAAAACCACCAAATAATAAATATGATGAGAGCTAATCCTAAAATATTGACGATAATTTCCATGATTAAATACTCTCTGGTTTTAAAAATCGCAAACGATTGGCGTTTGTTACCACGGTTACCGATGACATGGCCATAGCCGTTCCTGCAAAAACCGGATTCAGTAATAAACCAACATAAGGAAATAAAACACCCGCAGCGATAGGAATGCCAATCGCATTATAAATAAATGCACCAAATAAATTTTGTTTGATATTGCTAACAGTCGCACGAGATATTGTTATGGTATTGGCAACGCCGTGCAACGACCCAGCCATTAGTGTGACGTCTGCGCTTTCAATGGCCACATCGGTGCCCGTGCCAATAGCAAAGCCCACATTGGCATTAGCCAACGCTGGCGCATCATTGATTCCATCACCTACCATGGCAACGACGTGTCCTTTCGCTTGCAATGCTTTAACTTTATCGGCTTTGTGTTGTGGCAATACATCCGCAATGACTTCATCCACTCCAACGTGGTGCGCAACCGAATTGGCAGTGCGTTGATTATCACCAGTAAGCATCACAACTTTAATATTAAGCTTATGTAAACGAGCGATTGCATCTTTCGAATCCTTTTTCACCGGATCACTCACAGAAATCAAACCAATTAATTTTTTATCCATTGCCAAGTACATGGCCGTATGACCTTTATTTGCCATGATTTGCGCTTCATTATCAAATAAATGAGTTTCAATGTGCTGCTTCTGCAAATGTTTTTGATTTCCGAATAAAACGGCTTGACTGTTTATTTCGCCGCAAACACCATGACCCGCGACGTTTTGGAAATTGGATACAGGACTTGTTTCAACCCCTTGTTGTTTTGCATACTCGACAATGGCTTCTGCTAAAGGATGTTCAGATTGTGTCTCTATACTGGCGGCTAGACTAAGTATTTGTTTTTCATCCCAGCCATCACCATACATCACCCCGGTCACGGTTGGTTTACCTTCGGTAATCGTACCTGTTTTATCCAGGACCACCGTTCTTATTTTTCCAGCCTGCTGTAACACTTCGCCATTACGAATCAGTATGCCGTACTCAGCAGCCTTGCCCACACCAACCATAATCGAAATTGGCGTTGCCAAACCCAAGGCACATGGACAAGCAATAATTAATACGGTCATAGTTGTAACTAAAATATAACTGGCTTTGGGTTCGGGTCCAATATTGAACCAAACCAAAAACGTGAGCACTGCAATGATTAAAACAGTGGGTACAAATACTGCGGAAATCTTATCGGCTAATCGACCAATACTGGGTTTTGAGTTTTGCGCTTGTCGCACCATTTCGATAATCTGCGATAAAGCCATGTCCTTGCCTATGCGTTTGGCTTGATATAGAAAACTCCCGTTTTTATTAATCGTGCCGCCCACCACTTCACTACCCGCCGTTTTTTCCACGGGCAAGGGTTCACCCGTTAACATGGATTCATCAACACTGGAGTGTCCGTCGATGACTAAACCATCCACAGGAATTTTTTCACCGGGACGAACACGAATAGTTTCATCTAAACCAACTTCACTAATAGGAATATCCCGTTCTTCGCCATCACGAATAACACGGGCGGTTTTGGCCTGCAAACCAATTAATCGTTTTATGGCCTCGGAGGTTTTGCCTCGCGCACGCATTTCTAGGGCTGAGCCTAAATTAATTAATGCGATAATAATCGCTGCGGGTTCAAAATAAACATGCCTAGCGGTTTCAGGAACAATTGATGGAAATAAAGTGATTAATAACGAATATACCCATGCTGCGCCGGTACCCAAGGCGATCAAGGTATCCATATTCGCGTTATGAACTTTGAATGCCTTCCAGGCACCTATATAAAAATGTCGTCCAGAATATATCATCACAAATAAACATAACACGGCAATGACAAACCAAAACTCGCGATTGCTTTCTAGACCTGGCATTTTACCCATCACGCTGGAAATGAATAATGGAAAACCCAATAATGCCGCAACTATGAATTTTTTTAATAATTGACGGTAATGTAGTAACTCAGCGGCTTCTTTTTCTTCCTGATCGGCCTCACTCATCAACTCAGCAGCATCATAACCGGCATCCTTAACTGCCTGGACTAATTGTGTGGCTTGCACGTCGCCCTTAACTAAGGCTGTATGCTCAGCGAAATTTACCGCTGACTGGGTAACACCGGGGACAGCCGCTAATGCTTTTTCAACACTGGCCACACAACCAGCGCAGCTCATGCCACTAATCGATAAACGTATACTGTTTTCCTGACTCATACTTTGCCTTGTTTATGCTGATCACTTTGACTGGTTTCTATTAAATGACACACGGTATTTCCATCGGGATAGCCATCGGGCATAGCATCCCATTGTACCAATGCTTGCTCCATCCGATCTTGTAAGGCTTGCAGCTCTTGTAATTTTCGACGGTTTTCGATTATGCGATGTTTAATGATATGACGCACATTAGGGCAAGGAGACTCACCCTTTCTTGATTCAAGCAAAATATCTTGAATCTCTTTTAACGTGAAACCAAGTGACTTTGCCTGACGAATAAAATTCAAATCTCTTAAATGGCTTCGGTCAAATTGTTTATAACCATTTATTTCATTCTTACTCGGGCTTAATAAACCGATTTTGGCGTAATAACGCACAACATCACTGCTTACCTCGGCCGCCTGGGCTAACTCTTTGACTTTCATCATATTAGTAACCTACATGTGATATTGATGAGAACCTAAGTATAGTATATAACTTGGGAGTTACTCCCAAGTCAAACAGAATTACTTGGCCTCCTTTTTGCTGCAGAAAAAAACATCGTAAAACTTCGTATCATGAGGACTATCGCCATGCGGGTAGATAACTCAGACAATACGCGTTTTAAAGTCAAAACCCAATTTGCTAAATCTGAGCGTGGGCAATCTGCTCAGTCGAACAGCGCTTTAAGCTCGGTTGGTGACCAGATCGATTTCAGTACGGAATCGCAAGTATTAACGGACTTATTACACCAAGCCCCTAGCCTAGCAAATGAAATTTTGCCTTGGTATTTTCGCAACGCGAATGAACAGAACAAACAACGGGCCGTCGCTCTGGCGAAGTCTATTCTAAATAAAGCACACACCATGGGCTTTAGTTTTCCCCTGCCTTTAATCATCGATGAAGTCATGTTTAACAATGGACTTAAAGATGAATTACATCAAAACCCACGCTTTATCGCGCTAGCTCAAAACCATTTGCAGTATCAAGATCTACACCAGTTATTACCAGCCCAAATGTTAAGCGATGATGAAAAATCCATTCTTGAACATTTATTTTATTCTGCAAAAGAACTAGGAGAACCGGTATTGCAAGTCAGTGACTCTGCCATGGCCTATGTAATCGAAAAATGGGCAGCCATCAATCAATCAAAACCTGTGGTCAGCTTGAATCAGTTTTTAAACGAAATATCCCAAGTAAGCAACGCGCGACCGCTAATCTCTGCAATCCTGGTTTCACAACTAAATCTTACCGAACTTGAAACCGAAGTCTAGACCTGCTTGGTTATTATTATCATGTTATGTCAGCTATTGTGTTTTTTATGCTGGTCCAGAGCCAGGTCGCGATATTTTTTTAAAACCCTTGTGTTGGCCAGTCATATCTTGAATAATTAAATCAAATCTCTTAAGGCAATAATTGGTTTTGGCAGAGCTGACGATGACAATTAAACAAGTCATTTCCGGAGGACAAACCGGAACCGATTTGGGTGCGCTGGTCGGTGCACGACGTGCTGGCGTTAGCACGGGAGGATATTGCCCCAAAGGTTATCGAACGGAAAAAGGCCCACAGCCTGTTTTGGCACAATACGGATTAATCGAACATAGCAGTGCTGACTACACACCTCGTACAATTGCAAATGTTAAACTTGCTGACGCAACAATTATTTTTATTACAAAAGCACATTCACCCGGAACCGAAAAAACGCTAAGTGCAACTGTGCATTATTGTAAACCCCATTTTACAATTGATCCCTTTGCTAGCGATGCGGAAAAAAAATTAATTGCATTTCTTGAAAAACAAAAACCACAAGTAATTAATATCGCAGGCCCCAGGGAATCACAACAGCATGGCATAGGGAAAAAAGTGGCGAGTATTGTGGAACATGTGTTACTTGCTGTAAACGTAACAAAATGCTAAATGAGTTTTTTTCTTGTTGATCTAATTATTTTTCCAACTAAACTAAAATAGCAAACTTCAGTAGTAGGCAGTATAGGCCCCAGCAGTACCGGGGCCTAATTTATTTCAATACAAGTTTACTAAATTCCTTAAGTGTTTATTCGCTTTGATTTCTCAATGAATTGAAGTCGACTCGATCCACATATTGTACTTTTTTCCCGGAAAAATTCTCATAAAACTTTTGGTGGGCATGAAAAGAGAATTCATCCACACGAGTTTTGTAGTCTCTGATCCAGTTAATTAACATCGCTAGGTTTTTATCTTGTGCAGTTTTGCTAGCGTATTTATGTGCTTCCCATGGACGTTGTTTGGCATTTTCAACACAGGCTTCAATGTCTAGATTAATAAAAATAACTTCATTAGCAGCGCTGGCGACCAGTGCTAATAAATCACTATAACAACCTTCGATAACCCAGGCATTATGTTGCATGATAAAAGAATCAATTTTAATTTTGCATTCATTAAGCGGGGTACGTTGTGGAGGTAGACGATCCAGCCAAGCAAGTGTATCCAAATCCAGATGCGCCAGATTTTCTTTATTGCTTAAATATTTGGCTAAAGTGGATTTTCCACTAGCGGAATTCCCAAAAATAATCAGTTTGCGCATACTAAAAACCTGTTTTACTAATACGTGGTTTCAAGAAAAACTACCAAAACAAGTAATATAACCACTTCGCTAATTTCAATACCTGCACCTAATACATCACCACTAATTCCACCAATGCGTTTAAGCCAAAATGTTCGATAAACATAAAATAATATAACTGCGGCGACTATTAATAAAAGGCCAATGGAGAAGTTAAACCCTAGCAACAAAAACGCCAGCAAAATTATTAGTTGCCACGCCAATGGTCTTGAGTAGTGCGCAAGAAAATCGCTGGCAATCCCCTGCTCTCTCACATAATCACAGCTATTCATCCAAGCGAGAACCAATGTTCTGGCCATCATGGGAATGATTACCAAATAAAAAACATAATCCGATTGTTTTAATAAACTGTAAATAGCGACGAATTTTAATAACAAACTACAAACCACGGCACTAACGGCTGCGGGACCGGCCACCGGATCGTGCATAATTTTCAATATTTTCTGACGATTACCATGTCCACCAACAAGCGCATCGGCGCAATCAGCTAATCCATCCAGATGCAAATTCCCAGTAATCCAAACCCAACTGAACAGAATTAACGCTGCGAGCAACAATGGGTTTAACACGGCGAATATTGACGCTTCCAGATAAAACAACAAACCAATCAGAAAACCGACTACAGGAAAAAAAAGAACCGATCGACTTGCCGAATGTTCCACATAATTTATTGCTGGTAAAGGCAAGCGCGTTAAAAACTGGATGGCGTAGAAAAAAGCATGGCTGATCTTTTTCAAGCGAGATTTCCAGCATGAAAAACCAAACGAGGTAACTGCTGTTCGCCTTCACCGTCAATTCGGATTCGTGTGATTCCCGCATTGGGTACATCAATACGAAACATCGCGTCAATTGGCATGCGTAAAACATGACTGATAATCATGCGCATCATGCCCGCATGTCCAACGACCAACACATGTTCATATTGGTTTTGACTAATCACCTCCGTCCAAGCGGATACAATTCTGCTTTGAAAATCCGATAAAGCTTCTGCTCCTGGTGGACG
>Ga0224506_10001493_pt1 | contig 16661 bp, 15 predicted proteins | sample SF_Jan12_sed_USG_2_FD_169108 | JGI IMG/M metagenome (GOLD analysis project Ga0224506, IMG submission 169108) | Sediment microbial communities from San Francisco Bay, California, United States - SF_Jan12_sed_USGS_8_1 | ecosystem: Environmental > Aquatic > Marine > Sediment | place: USA... | reverse complement strand
GGATTTGACCCTGTTAAATCGGCAAGAACGAGAGGATCCTCAATTATGTGTTGGATGACCTGTGTTGTAATTAGGCCGGGTTCAGATATCTGATCGGCTCTGATCGCTTCAAATCCGCATGCGGAGACCCCAGGTACAATGATCTGACGCAATATCTGATCAGCACGGCGCCTGATATCAGAGCCTTCCTCACCGATAGGAGAAATAACAAAACACGTCTGTTTCTTTTCAGTCATTTGATCACTCCTTATATTTATATTTCAAAAGCTAACAATTACTATACCCAATGGGCTTTTTCGGATTCATGATGAAACTATACCATATAGAATCGGAGATTAGAAGCAAAAAACATATTAAGGAATAAGAAAATTTGAAAGAATAGATTTGGGCTTTTTATGGTAATATGGTTAAAAAAGGAAGTGGGTAAAAAATGGGAAATTTGTCACATGAATCCTTCAGTATACTAGCCGATGTGTCTCAGGACAATGCTAATAAAGACATCATTATTAGTTGTAACCAACACTCATGGTCTGGTTTTTTTGAGGATAGACTACAGGAAGTATTAAGCCGAGACCAAAAATCTTGCAAGGCGTTGCTTTCTATGTGAAATCATAAGTCAAAACTCTTTTCTCATTCACCATCAACCTCAATGCCTCAATATGCCTTTCATTCACTCCTAATTCTCTCAAATCTGTTGTGGCTTCTAATAACTGAGAAGCATTAGCTTACTATAATATTCGGCGGCCGGCCGATCCCTTTCTTTTCCAGAAGCTGCTCCAAGGTCAGATTTTTTACGGGGCGCAGGTTGCGCACGGCGAAGTAGGCGTTGTTGGCAGCGTTGTAAGTAAAAGATTTCTCGGCGACGGCCAGGACTTCGGCCCATTCCGCGCCGAAATAGCTTCGGAAAGCATCTTGCAGTTCCTCCGCTGCAACATCCTCGGGAACTGCAAGCCAGACCTTGTCGAGGTTGCCTACGGCAACCACCCCGCGCGGGATGATTCACCCTGTTTCATAAAAATAGACCGGCAAGGTGGACGCCGTACTACCCGCAACGCAGGCGGTAAGACCGGCAAAAACTTCCCCCTCCATCGTTCCAAAAACGACAAAGGGGTGCCTCGCAGCAATATCAAGTATCCCCGGCAAGCAGCCGCATCCGATCGCCACTAAAAGCATTCCTTCGCCCACACCAACTCCTGCTGCCCTACCCTGCACTGTTGAACAAGAATGTGTTGCACTTTTACTCATTTAGAAATATACCTTGAAATCACTTCCATCGCCCTCTCAACAGCACCTGCATTCTTTTTATATAATTCCTGAGCCTTCAATCCAATCTCTTTTGTCATTTCAGGTGACATGAGAAGCTTTTTTAATGTTGGACAGAGCATTTCTTCATTCACCTCAATAGCTGCACCTTCAGTGTAGAAATCTTTAATAATCGGAAAATTTTCCATGTGAGGGCCGCATACTATAGGTTTCCCCCAGTATGCCGGCTCCAGAGGATTTTGCCCGCCATAGCCTCTGAAACTCTTGCCAATGATTGCAATATCAGCTATGCCATAGATTGCTGAGAGTTCACCAATGCTATCGAGGAGAATTATCACATCTCTAAAAGTTCCAAGTTCATCCGCCTTGGCGGACAAAGTCCCCATTTCAGAGCGCTTAATAAATGGTATGCCTTTCGATGCGAGCATGTCTCCCACTTCTTTAAATCTTTCAGGATGCCTTGGCACTATAATGAGATTAACGTCTGGAATATTTTTTTTAAGTTCACTGTACATAAAGGTGATGAATTCCTCCTCTCCTTCATGTGTACTGCCAGCTACAATCACGGGTCCTTTTATCTTCTCTGTCCATTCTGGAATCCGCGAAGGAGGCTTTGTATCGAACTTAAAATTGCCCAGGACCATAACCCTTTCACTCTCAACACCCATGCTCCTTATCCTCTCTGCATAAACTTTATCCTGCATACCAAAGATATCGACATGGGAAAGAGCTCTCTTCATAAAAAAAGAAATTCTTTTGTATCCCCTCAACGAATTCTCAGAAATTCTTCCATTAAACACCACAATTGGAATTCCTTTCTTTTTAAATCTTCTGAACATATTAGGCCATAGTTCTGTCTCGATGACAATTAAAATCTCAGGCCTTATCTTTTTTATGACGGCATTCAGGATTAAAGGAATATCAAAGGGAAGATAGACAACTGTCGTACCTTCAGGTGCACCTTCTTGTGCAACCTTCCTCCCGGTATCAGTGATTGTTGAAAGAATAATGTCTTTTGATGGATAACTCTCTTTAAACTTTTTAAGCAACGGAAGTGCTGCCATGACTTCTCCAACAGATACGGCATGGACCCAAATGAGTTCTAAGTCCTGAGTTCTAAGTTCTAAGTTGAAAAAACCGAATTTTTCTCTTAACCACCTCTTTCGTAATGTTTTTGGTCTTTTCAAATACTGGTAGGGGAATATAAAAATAAGAGCAATAGTATATATAAGGCTATAAAGGAAATACATAATCTATAATAGCGATATATCTACTTCCTGGGCACTGAACTGCAGTTCATACAGTTTCTTATAAATACCGCCCCTCTCAATGAGTTCATCATGTGTTCCTGTCTCAACAATTCTTCCTTTATCAAGGACAACGATTTTTGTCGCACGTCTGATTGTAGAGAGTCTATGGGCAATTACAAAGGTGGTTCTGTTTTCCATAAGATTTCCGAGTGCCTTCTGCACCATCATCTCGGAGTGAGTATCCAGGGATGATGTCGCTTCATCGAGTATGAGAATTGGAGGGTTTTTCAGAATCGCACGGGCTATGGAAATCCTTTGTCTTTCGCCACCAGAAAGCCTCACTCCCCCTTCACCTATAATTGTTTCATATCTCTGAGGAAATTCTATAATAAATTCATGTGCAAAGGCCGACTTTGCAGCATTCACAATCTCATCTTCATCTGCATCAGGTTTGCCAAACACAATATTATTCCTTACTATATCGTTGAAAAGGATAATGTCCTGGCTCACAACCCCTATCTGTCCTCTCAGAGATTTCAATGAGGCTTCTGATATATCAACACCGTCCACATAAATTGACCCACCTGATGGGTCATGAAACCTTGGCAGAAGGTCAACCAGTGTGGTCTTTCCTACACCACTTTTCCCTACAATAGCGACTATTTCGCCTTTCTTCACTTTGAGGGTTATATCTTTTAATGCCTCATGTCTTACACCCGGGTAGACAAAAGAGACATTTCTAAATTCTATAGCCTCTTTTATAGGGAGGATAATCACTTTCCCGTCTTTCTCCTGTTCCTTATTCTCTATCTCAGATATTCTCTCGAGTGATGCTCTTGCCTGCTGTATCCCGTTATTCACATTTGAAAGCCTTTTGGCTGGCGTGTACACCATAAATATTGCTGTCAGAAAAGAAAAGAATTCACCCGGAGTCATGGTTCCTGTAACCACAAGCCTTCCACCATACCAGATAACAAAGGCAATGCCAAGTCCACCGACAACTTCCATTAATAAGGAAGTGAGTTCTATCAGTCTTACTGACCTCATTGTCTCTCTATAGAAGTCCTGGTTTTTATCCTTAAATCTATTCACCGTGTCGCCTTCACGGCCGAACACCTTTATCATTTTAATACCTGCAAAGCTCTCAGTGAGATGCTCGGTGATGATCGAAATCTTCTGCTGTGCCTTTATGCTCACATTTTTTAATCTCTTCCCGATCCTTCCTACACCATAGAGTGCTGCGGGAAACACCGTGATTGCCATAAGGGCAAGATCCCATCTTCGGTAAAATGCAACTGCAAGAAGCGCAACAACAGTTGCACTTTCAACAAACAGATCTTTTATCGAGTAGGCAAGCAGGTTCTGCAAGATTCCTATATCATTCGTAATTCGAGAAAGGGTTGAACCTGTTGATTCCTTCTTATAGTACCCAACGGGAAGATACATTAAATGTCCAAAGAGTCTATTCCTCATATCTCTGACAATTTTTGCTCCAATTGAACGCATGAGATATGACTGGCAGAAAAAGAATGATCCTCTCAAAAGGAATAACACTAAGACAGCAAGAGGCATAATAATCAGCAACGTTTCATTTTTTTCAAAGAAGATGCCGTCAAGGGCAGGTTTTACAAGCCATGCAAGTCCACCATTGATCCCTGAGATAATAAGACTCAGAATTCCTGCAAGGACAACCCTTCCCCAATAGGGTTGAACGAGTTTTATAATCCTCTTCAGGGCTTCCATCCTGCCATCTCCACAATCATCTGTGCTACCCGCTGAGAAGCATACTTCCCAGAAAATAGTTCTTTAATATGCCTGAAATAATTGAGCATCATTTCTCTATGGTACATATCAAACATAATTTTCTTGAGCTCTTTGATGATTTCTCCAGGAGTTGCCCTGTATTGTATGAGTTCAGGGACAACTCCTTTCCCGGAAAGAAGATTCACCAGAGAGATATATTTGACATCAATAACAAGCCTTCCAAGATGGTAGGTAAGAGGAGAAAGTTTATATATGACCACCATAGGAACCTCAAGGAGTGCAGCCTGAAGTGTTGCGGTACCAGATGCAACAACCGCCATGTCTGATACAGCAAGCACCTTTACGGCATTTTCCTTTGTCAGAACAACCCCCTCATCTTGAAGCATGTCAAAAAACGTTTGATATTTGCTGATATTAATATTGGGAGCAATGGGAACAATGAATTGATAATGATAATCCGGAAACTCTGCTTTAAACTTCTTTACAACGTCCATGATAACAGGTAAGAGTTTTTTTAATTCATGTGACCTGCTCCCGGGAAGAAGAGCAAGAACTTTGGAATCGGTATTTACTTTGAGAGCAGCCTTGAGAACAGCTCTGTCTTGTGTCAGTGATTCGATCTCTTCAAGGACAGGATGCCCGACAAACTCACATGGTACACCAGTACCTTTATAAATCTCTTCCTCAAACGGCAAAATCACTGCAATCCGATCTGATATCTCTGAAATTGTCTTCACCCTCCCTTTACGCCAAGCCCAGACTTGCGGGCTAACATAATAGAGGATTTTTACTCCCATTTTCTTCGCAACTTTTGCTACCTTGATATTAAAATCAGGGTAGTCGATAAGGACAATAACTTTTGTAGAGAATTTTTTTATTGCATCAATAGTTCTCGAGAATGTATCTTTAATGGCTTTCAAAGAAGAAATTGCTTCTGAAAGCCCGAAGGCACTTGATATACCAGAGATAAGCTCGACGCCTGCCTCACTCATCCTTTCACCACCTACTCCGATGATATGCACATCAGGATATTTTGTTTTTAGTGCTTTTGCGAGGAGAGAGCCGTACAATTCACCTGAACTTTCGCCGGTAACTATCATAACCGTGTCCATATCTTTAACTTAACCTTAATATTGTATAATTTTCCCTCATTTTGAAAGGCAGATGTGCTGAAAAAGCTCTGTCAGTAACACCATATAGCCCTTAAGACTGGCCAGCCTGCCTTCATGCAAAATACATTTAAAGTTAAATTTGCATTCATGTGTATCATAATAAAATCTTGTTGCTTTACAGAGATTTTTCAGCATGTCTGCCTTACATTTTATGTAAATGGCAGGTTAAATAATGTATTATGCAGCTAAACCACATCCCTGATTATCTCTGCTATCTTTATTATTGCCGACTCTTCAAGTTCAGGATACATGGGTAATGAAAGGACTTCCCTGGCTGCCTTCTCAGCAACAGGAAAATCTCCCTGTTTATAACCCAAAAATGTGAGCGCCTCCTGCAGGTGGAGCGGCACGGGATAATAGACCACAGATGAAAACCCGTTCTCCTTCAATCGTTTCTGGATTTCATCCCTTCTCTGGCTTATGATTGTATACTGGTGGTACACATGATATGCGCCGGTTTTTTCAACAGGGCACTTTACCTTATCAGAAAGGAGTTCGTTATAGAGAGCTGCCTTCTGCCTTCTTTTTCTATTGTAATCGTCTATGCGTTTCAGCTTTACAAGAAGGATACCTGCCTGAATTTCATCCAGCCTGCTGTTTACTCCGATTCTCTCATGTATATATGAACGGCCTGAACCATGATTTCTTAGTTTCCTTATCGTATCAGCCATTACTGAGTCTTTGAGTATTATAAGCCCTCCATCTCCATAGCCACCGAGATTTTTACTGGGATAAAAACTGAAACAACCCGTATCTCCAAAACTGCCGGCCTTTTTGCCGTTTAATTCAGCACCAAAAGACTGGGCACAATCTTCGATTACCTTCAGGCCATACTTTTTTGCGATACCAGATATTTTTTCCATATCAGCCATATGGCCAAAAAGGTGAACAGGCAGAATCGCCTTTGTCTTTTCCGTTATTTTTTCCTCTAACTGAGTCACGTCTATATTAAATGTGTCAGGGTCAATATCAACAAAGACAGGTTGAGCGCCGGTATAGAGAATTGCTTCAGCAGTGGCAAAAAAAGTAAACGGTGTGGTAATAACCTCGTCTCCCTTTCCAATACCGAGTGCATCAATTGACAGGTGAAGTGCGTCAGTGCATGATGCAACACCTATTGCCTCAAGAACACTATGGTAGTCTGCTACCTGTCTTTCAAATGCAGAGACATGCGGGCCAAGTATATACTGACTGCTTTCGAGTATCTTTGTAATAACTTCAAATACCTCATCTTTAATCTCCTGAAATTGCTTCTTCAAATCAACCATCGGAATCATTCCGTATCCTCCTTAACCTCAACCTTAACCTGTCTTTATCTGTTTTGTGATATCTAAAGCAATCTTGAGCGCATCCCTTCCTTCAACGGCAGAGACCTTTGGCCTCTTCCTTTCCTCCACACAGATGATAAAATCTCTCAATTCTTCTTTCAGCGGTTCTTTATTCTCAGGTCTTATCGTATCAGACAATATCTCTTCCCCTCTTCTGAAATAGTGTCTTATCTCACAATTCTGATAATCAAGGAGCAAATAAGAATCTCTCTGAAAAACTCTAAGCCTTCTCTGTTTTTCAGGTGACAATCGGCTCGCGGTAAAAAGGGCAATGCATCCATTTTCAAATTCAATCCATGCCTTTGCAACATCAATTTTATCAGTAAGAACTCTTGTTCCCACTGCTTTTATCTCTTTTACTGGTGAAGAAACAAGGCTTAGGACTATATCTACATCATGGATCATGAGATCGAGTGTGACGTCAACGTCTGTCCCCCTATTAAGGAAAGGTGAAAGCCTTTCTGCCTCGATGAACCGCGGTTCTCTTACCATATCATATGCGGCAAGAACAGCCGGATTGTAACGTTCAAGATGACCTACCTGAATAATACATCCGCTTTTTTCTGACTCAGCAATAAGTTCATCAGCTTCTTTGACACTCACTGTTACTGGCTTCTCTATAAGTATATCTTTTCCTGCTCTGATGCAATCGAGGGCAATACTATAGTGGGTTGTTGTAGGGGTTACTATACTCAGTGCGTCAACCTTGTTAAAAATATCTCTATAGTCATAATACGCCTCACACCCATATTTTACTGCAAATGCGTCAGCCCGCTTTTCAACCATATCAACAACAGCCACAAGCTCTGCGTCTTCAAGCTCAGAATAAATCCGCACATGATGCTGGCCTAAATAGCCAATCCCGATAACCCCTACTCTAACGGGCAATTCCCCTCCTCTTAAACCTTACTACATGAATGAAAAGTCAGTCATTGCGAGGAGTCCGCCTGCCAGTGGCGGGTGGGCGACGAAGCAATCTCATTAGATTGCCACGCCCCGACAAATCGGGGCTCGCAATGACAACTAAAAAAAGAAAATGTGTTTTTTTCATAGCGCATTACTTATTTTTATTATCTCTTCAAGTTTCTTTGATGCCCTGCCTGAATCTATTGCATCTGCTGCCATGGCTATGGCAGTCTTGAAATCTCCAGTCTTTCCTGCAACCACAAGCGCAGCAGATGAATTCATGAGCACTATATCCCGCTTCGGTCCTTTTTCACCATTAAGAATAGATTGGATAATCATTACATTGTCATTTTTGTTTCCACCACGTATATGCTCAATTTTATTTCTTTCGATACCAAAATCTTCCGGCATGAGAGAGAAGTTTTCAACTTTTCCCTCTTTAAACCTTGAAACCTTTGTGGAATCAGAAACGCTTATCTCATCAAGTCCGTCGTTTCCGTGGATGACCAATGCATCAACCGAGCCAAGGTTTCCGAGAACCATTGCGAGTATTTCTGTGAGCGCATCTGCATATACTCCGACAATCTGCCTTTTTGCACCTGCAGGATTTGTGAGAGGACCAAGTATATTGAATATCGTTCTTATGCCCATCTCTCTCCTCGGGCCTATCGCATATTTCATTGCAGGGTGGAATAAAGGCGCAAAGAGAAAGCCAAAACCTGTCTCAAAAAGACATTTTTCCACCTTCTCAGGCTGTAAATCTATTTTTACACCAAGTGCCTCAAGAACATCAGCACTTCCGCACTGGCTCGAAACAGAACGGTTTCCATGCTTTGCAACGGGCACGCCTGCTGCAGAGACCACAAGAGCTGTCGTTGTTGAGATATTAAAGGTATGTGACATATCACCACCTGTGCCACATGTGTCAAAGACTCCATCAGGCGCCTTGATGCTCACTGCCTTTTTCTTCATAATCTTCGCAGCCCCTGTTATTTCCTCAACAGTCTCACCCTTAATCCTCAGCGCAGTAAGAAATGCACCAATCTGTGCATTAGTCGCCATCCCCTCCATTATCTCATTCATGCATTCAGCCATCTCTGATTCAGAGAGGTCAATGCCATTTACAAGAGGATGAATAGCTTCTTTAATCATTTCGACATCTGATTCTTAAAAAGTTTTTCAACAAGTCCTTACCAACCTTTGTAAGTATAGACTCCGGATGGAACTGAACACCCTCTATAATAAACTCCTTATGCCTGACGCCCATTATCTCGTCCATATCCGTCCATGCAGTGATTTCGAGACAATCAGGAAGAGTTTCCCTCCTTATCACAAGAGAATGATATCTTGTAGCCTCAAATGGATTTGGAAGATTTTTGAATATGGTATTCCCATCATGGGATATCATTGATATTTTTCCATGCATGAGCCTCGGTGCTCCTATTATCTCTCCTCCAAAAGCAGCGCCTATGGATTGGTGGCCGAGGCACACGCCAAGGATAGGGATCTTATGAGCAAAATGTCTTATCAGCTCTACAGAGATACCCGCCTCTTTTGGCGTGCAGGGTCCGGGTGAGATGACAATCTTTTTCGGATTCAACTTTTCTATCTCATGGATCGTAATCTTGTCATTCCTGAAAACCTTTATTTCCTCACCAAGTTCTCCAATGTACTGGACAAGGTTATAGGTAAATGAATCATAATTATCAATCATCAATAACATTCAAGTTTTCTCCATTAACTTAATTCATTTTCCGCCATGTCGACTGCTCTCATCATCCCCATTGCCTTGTTCACTGTCTCGGTATACTCTCGATCAGGAACAGAATCAGCCACTATGCCCGCACCTGCCTGAACATATACCTTGTTGTCTTTTATCACAAGTGTCCTGATGGTTATACAGGTATCCATATTGCCTGAATAGCTTACATATCCAACTGCACCTGCATACGGTCCCCTTCTCAACGGCTCAAGCTCCTCTATAATCTCCATTGACCTCACTTTTGGGGCACCTGTAACCGTGCCTGCGGGAAAACATGCCCTTAAGACATCAAAGGCATCAAGTCCAGTCTTGAGTATGCCCTCAACATTTGAGACAAGGTGCATCACATGGCTATACTTTTCAACACACATCAATTCTGTCACCTTTACAGAACCTGTCTCTGCAACTCTTCCCACATCATTTCTTCCAAGGTCAACGAGCATTATATGTTCCGCTATTTCTTTAGGGTCTTTCTTAAGTTCTTCCTCAAGAATCGAATCCTCTTCTTCTGTCTCCCCTCTTTTTCGGGTACCCGCAATCGGCCTCAGGATTACCTTTCTCCCTTCAAGCCTCACCAGTATCTCAGGGGATGAGCCCACAAGCTTTGCATCACCAGTATCAATATAATACATATAAGGTGAAGGATTAATGACACGTAATGCCCTGTATATATCGAACGGGTCAACATACGTTTCACGTTCAAATCTCTGAGAGAGCACAACCTGAATTACATCTCCTGACATGATGTAATCTTTTCCTCTGAGCACTGCATTTTCAAATGACTCTTTTGTCACAAAGGATGAAACATACTTAGAAAGTGGCGAATTATTAATACCCTCTTGCTCCCCTTTAGTAAGGGGGGTTATGGGGGGATTTGACTCCTGACTTCTGACTGTTGGCTGTTTTAGCCTTTCGATTATCTCTTCTATCTTTTTCTCAGCCTCTCTGTATGCCTCTTCAGGAGATTTGTTCTTAATATGGACATTCGAAACAACCTTTATTTTCCCTTTCAGATTGTCAAATATCACTACTGTGTCTGAGACCATAAAAAACATGTCAGGAAGTTCAAGCCCTGGCTTATGCTCATCAGGAATACTTTCAAAATATCTGACCATGTCATAGCCTATATAGCCGACGAGACCACCGTAAAACCTCGGCAATCCTGTAACGCTCACCGGCTTATATTGGATAATCTCTCTTTTTATAAACTCAAGCGGGTCTTCTGTTTCGAATATCTTTGTCCCCGTTGTCTCATCAATTATTTCTATCTTATTCCCCCGACTCTTAATAACCATTAAAGGTCTCGCACCAAGAAAAGAATATCTCGCCCACTTCTCACCGCCGACCACGCTCTCAAGTAAAAATGAAGGTGTACCTCCGAGTTTCAGTGCTGCTGATACAGGCGTGTCTGTATCAGCAAGGATTTCCTTATAGACAGGAATGAGATCCCCCTCTGATGAGAAAGATTTGAAACTCTCTATATCCGGTTGTAACATGTTGACAAAACTCGTCGTATTGATTAATTTATATCAATCATTATAGCTCATTAATTAATGATAAGTTAAGAGTTATGAGTTTATACTCATTTTACTCTTAACTTTTTACTTTTGATTTTTAAATATGCGGGTGTAGCTCAGCTGGTAGAGCACAACCTTGCCAAGGTTGGGGTCGCGGGTTCGAATCCCGTCGCCCGCTCCATGGCGGCGTACCCAAGTGGCTAAGGGAGAGGTCTGCAAAACCTTTATGCAGCGGTTCAAATCCGCTCGCCGCCTCCAAAAAGAACAGGTTCAACAACCGTAAAATCAAGCCCTCTATCCTTCACATATTCCTTTTCAAGCATTTCAATATAAAATCTGTCAAGACCACTGTTATTAATAAAGTCCTCCCTCAAAGTGGTATCCTTGTCATGCAGTATCCTCGGCAGGAGATGGTTAATATAGAACGACTCTTTTCTGATATCAAGGAATACCTTTTTGAATAGCCTTTCAGGCATACCACCGGCAATACCTTTTTCAGTAAGTTCTCTTTCAATATCTTCTCGTATCTCGTTTCTCACTTTTCTCGGGTCGAAGCCAGGGAAAAAGTTCCGCATTCTCTCTTTAAGTGCAGTGCGTACAAGACGATAGAGCTTCTCCTCATCCTTAATCATCTTCAACTCTGTAACCACATCTTTTAATGATGCATCACCTGATGAGATTTTCTTTATCCCTTTTAATATTACAGTAATCTTTCTCCCCCCATAACCTGTGATATATTTGTTATTAAGAAGTTCTCTTGCGAATATATCATCAAAGAGTCTCTCGTTAAGTTTATCAAACTCTTTTTTATTACCTATAAGACTCCTCAGAGAGTCCTCGGTGAAGTCTACATTCTCCATAAATGCGATCTGATTCAACAAAGTGAAGAGATTATCATATCTATCAAAGTAGGTCACTATCGAACTAAACTCCTCCAGAAGGCTGAAATCATTATTCTTGCGCGTAACCTCATCACACGCTCTCACTGTATCAAGGAGTATCTGTTCAAAGCCTTTGTCACTCCGTGAATATGCGATCTGTTTCGCCTTTATCAACCTTATTATGTCTTCATCTATTATATGTCTCCTCAGTGTCCTGTCCTTAAAGAACAAGCCCTGAAGTATTGCTCTTGTTTCCTTAAGATACTCGGGTTCTTCTATTTCCTGTATTCCTTTGCCTTTCAGGAGCAGTTCGTCAAGGGTGTCAAAAAGGACACTCGGGATATTGTTTCTTATGGCAAGTGTACGCAGCCTTCTGAGCCTCGCAAGATCTGTACGCTGAAATGTATCTCGTGAAATCCCGGCCAGGAGTATATCTCTGTATTCATCAACAATAGGTTTGTTATCGGGATGCCTGTACATGATATCAATCTTCATTCTCTCCTGCTGGTAGCGGTCGATTTCATACTTTGCAATTATATCTTCGATGTAACGTTCCTCATTTATGCTCAGTAATTTTTCCTTAGAATAAAAATTGTGAAACGCCCTGTAAAATTCCTGGTTCCCCTTGTTGATAAATTTAAAGACAAATACTGTCGAATCCTGCTCCTTTAATTCTTCGATAAAACCGTCGAGAAGTTCTGTATCCATTCCCTGGGCAATATAATCGGTTCTCTTTAAAAATTTTCCAACAGCCCTGAGTATCTGTTTTTGCCTCTTCCTATACTCACCACTATAATCAGATGAAATAAAAAAGTAGTAATTCTTCACCGCATGTCCCTGGAGAAAAAGGCGATAGTAAGATGTTCTGCCTTCTATATCATTCGTAAATGTAACCTTTTCACTACCGTCGAGAAAGGCCCCAAACATGACAAGTCTGTTTGCGATCTCTCTTTTCATTAAATCCTGAACAGGCTTTTCTACACCGAACATATACTCGCAGAAACTCCCACCCGTCCCTTTGTAATGAATGCCTTCATCCTTGATGACAAATTCATTTCCCTTTGAAAAAAATCTTACAGTTAATGGGCTTTCCTCATAGAAATAGGTATTATACTCGCTTACTCCACCAACAAAGGCAAAATACTCGACAGGACCAATGCTCCCATGAAGCCTGAGATCTCTTATCATATAAAAAATATAACACAGCGAAAGCAAAATATTCTATCGTGAGTCGTGAGTATCATAAGTAGGAAGGCTGTATAACCTATTGGGTTACTACAATTTTTTGTTTCATCCTTTTCAGTGTTCTGTGTTATATTGCTGAAAACCTTCATTTGAGCTATGATATTTTTATGAAGGTGCGACTTGTGTTTCTCTTGTTCATCTTTGTTTCCTGTTCAGTTGGGTATGGTGAAGAGATAGATGGTAAGGCATATCTGAAAAAAGGCAAATTTGAACTGGAAAGTAGAAACTATGAAGATGCCATATCCAGTTTAACTGCAGCAGAAAAAGATTTTCCTCTGTTAGGTGATTATGCGTTATTCTGGCTCTCTGACGCGTACCATGAAACTGGAAACCATGCGGAGTCTCTGAAGACCATCCGGACTCTCCTTCACAAATATTCACAATCACCTCTCAGAAAAAAAGCCCGTATTCATGAGATTAAAGAAGCTGAGGAAGTGTCTGAAGAAAACATTCAGCAGTTATTTACATCCTACATAAAGGATTATCCAGATGATACCGAGATTAAGTATATCTATGCACAATGGTTAAAGAAACAGGGCAATACAGACAGGGCAAAATCATTTTTTAAGGAAATTTATATGGGCGCAGGACCTCTTTCTGAATTGGTGTTTAACGAACTGGACTCATCTGATATAAGTGCAGAAGACCTTATTGAACGGGCATCAAACCTTATGAAGGTAATGGATTTTAAAAGGGCCGAATCTACTTTGAGATCTGCATTGTCCAAAGATAACGGGAAAAAGAGAAATGAAATTCTGAAAAGCATCGGCTATTGTCTTTTCAGACAGAAAAGATATCGTGAAGCTGCAGAGATTTACGAAAAGGCTCACGAAAAATACTGGAAGGTGCGATCACTCTACCGCGCAGGGGAAAAGGATGCATTCGATTCTGCGTTGAGCGAACTCCTCACCACAGGAGACAAGAGAGCCGGTCGTATCCTTGTTACTGTTGCTGCTGACTTAAGGAGAGATGGAAAGACTAAAGAAGCTATAAGAGAGTATCAGGGTCTTATGGCACTCTATCCTTCAGAGACTGAAACTGCTTTATGGGGTATTGGATGGACCTACTTCCTCACAGGAGAATACAAAAAAGCAGCTGATGTTTTTACAAAACTCTACAACAGTTCAAATGACACAAGATATCTCTACTGGAAGGCACGCAGCCTTGAAGAAGCTGGCGGGGATAGCCTCGCTCTTTACAGTACACTGATGAAAAAAAATTGCGACTTCTATAGCATCATGTCCTATGTGAAGACAAGGGAATCTCTCGAGCTGTCCAATACCAATGAAATCAAGCAATCTCTTGGGCCCACAAATACGACGAGAACAACTCCCTCTTCATTAAAAAAATCTGAACGTGTGGAAGCGCTCTTTGACCTTGGCTTATTAAGAGAGGCTCTGTCAGAGTTGATATATCTTTCAAGAGATCACAACTCAATAGAGGACATTCTCTATATTGGCTCGAAATTTCAAGAGCTTGATGAATATAAAAATATGGTAAATCTCGCTAAAAAGTTACCCTATACAGAAAGGCTGCATCATCTTTTATACCCGCTTGCATACTGGGATAGCATCGAAGGTCTTTCAAAAAAATATAACATAGACCCTCTTTTAGTCCTTTCTGTTGCAAGAGAAGAGAGCAGATTTGACACGAAAGTCAGATCCCCTGCAGGAGCTCTTGGTCTCATGCAACTCATGCCTCGAACAGCATACCGAATCAGCAGTAAGTTAAAATTGAGGGTACACAATACTCAGCAGGTTTACGATGTAAAAAATAACCTTCATATCGGCATTTATTATCTGAGCAGTCTGATTAATGAGTTTGGTTCTTATTCGTATGCACTCGCTGCGTATAATGCGGGAGAGGAAGCGGTGAGAAAGTGGATACAGAAGGGAAACTATAAATCCATAGATGAATTTATTGAAGACATTCCCTACAATGAAACAAAAAACTATGTGAAGAGAGTGATTACCACTTTTTTTGAATACAAACGTGCTTTTCAATAGATAACTATATGATTAAAATTTCCTGCAAACCAGTAGACTTTAACTCGAATCTTCTGTTATCGTAAATATGATGGTTTTTATGAGGACCCTCTTTGACGATAACCAATATAGGGAACAATCTACAGAAATAAAAAAGGAGGTTACATCTTTGGATAAACTTAAAAACCTTGAAGAAAAAATCGCCACCGCAATCGAGAGGGTCAAGACCCTTAAGGAAGATAAGGTGTTACTGGAGAGAAGGATAAAAGAACTCGAAGTGCTCCTGAATGAAAAAAACTTAGAAGTCGAACAGATTAAGTCAGAAAAGAATACAATAAAAAACCAGATTGAGGGTCTCCTCAATGAGCTCGATACACTTGAAGTAGAGTAATGGTATGGGGAGCGTCGAGGTCTATATCTTAGGGCAGAAATATACGATAAAGGGAGATGCGCCTGAAGAGCATATTATAAGGCTTGCAGCATATGTTGATGAAAAGCTCAAGGAAGTCCATAATTCTTTACCCAACGTTACACCGGTGAAAGCATCAATCCTCGCTGCACTGAACATTGCGGATGAACTTTTCAAATTGAAAAAAGAACAGGAGCAGCTCACAGACTATATAGAGGAAAAGACAAAAACTCTGACAGCCTTATTTGAGTAAATTCTATTTTTTAGTATTTTTAAAAATTTCATTCAAATATTCAATAATATTTACTCGTATAGGCATAATATAACTATTTGATTTATAAGCCGTAATTATTTCGACAGCCTTTCTCGCAAAATTGACATTCCATTCCATAACTGGAACAAAAGTGGATGGGAAGAAGACATTATTTTTGCTTTCCCAATAGTTTTTTACTGTCTCATTTAATACAGGGGTGATTCCCCAAAATATTTCATAATCCTTTAGTAAATCTAAATATATTTCTAAAAGTTTTATATCAAAGAAAGGTTGTGTGAAAAACCCGTCTGCTCCTGCAATTCTCTTATCTTCTATGTAATCCAATTCTTTGCGGAAGCTTTGTCTATATTGATCGAGACCAGCATATACTTTAATATCCGGTGCCTCTTTTTTGAATATTCGGATTAATTCAAGACAAGAATTCCTATATACTTTCTTAGACATGTCTTGTGGTTTATCTCCTGTGATGATAAGTACAGAATTAATATTATTTTGTTTAAAAAATGATATCAATTTAAAAGGTTCCCTCAAATTAAAGTCTATTGCGCGTAAGTGTGGAATAACTGTGGAAAAATATTTTTTGGCAATTTTTGCAACATCCCAGCTACGGATATCAAGCCGTAGCAAATCGGGAATATTTAATATGTTGATGTCAGGGAAATTATTTCTTATCGTTACAATATCCTTTTCAAATTGTTCGATTGTGCGTGGTATAATTTCTATTGATATATTTTTCATATCTTTTTTTTATATGCTAACATTAATTATCCAGATTACCCGTTGACATCTCTAATGGAAAAAATATAGCACATTTTAGAATTTGATAAAAGAAAAATCAAAATTAAATCAATGACATCACTTTTATAGTAAAGCTATTTATAAGACAGGATATTAGTGCGTTGTCT